>OGPR01000014.1_pt1 | contig 230513 bp, 210 predicted proteins | sample 1552981 | NCBI WGS metagenome assembly OGPR01 (sample SAMEA2580260, study PRJEB22360) | human gut metagenome | biome: human gut; feature: human-associated habitat; material: faeces | place: Denmark | collected 2008/2010 | reverse complement strand
TTGAAATTATTGGAAATAGACCATTTTATATTTTTGAAGAAGGTAATATGATTTCGTATAATGTAAATCAAGATAGGTTAACTGAATTTTTAAAGTTAAATAGTGATGCTGATTTATTTAAATAAGCAGCCCCCAAAACGCCGAAAGGCTCCAAAAAGTCCGCGCGCAATTCGGGCTGTAAATCCCACAAAAAAGCGCACAAATTTTCCTCGCTTCCCGCACCGCGCATAAAACCAAATTCGCACGGAAAACTACCTTCAAAAAGGATTTTGGAGGACATTATGAACGAGATGTTTTGTTTTCAGTGCCAGCAGACGGCGCACAACACCGGCTGCACGGGCAAAGCGGGCGTGTGCGGCAAAAAGGCCGATACCGCAAACAATCAGGACGACCTCATCGGTGCGCTCATCGCGCTCGCCTGCACGGATAGGCGCAGCGAACGCACAGACGAACTCATTTTAAAAGGACTTTTCACGACAATCACGAACGTAAATTTCAACAATGATACCATTCTCATGTTGAAAAACGAGATTGAGCAAGCGTGCAAAGCCCTTTCGCATACCTTTACGCCTTATGATATGAGCAAAATCTGGAACGCCGACGAAGACACACGCTCCCTAAAATCGCTTCTGCTGTTCGGCATCAAAGGCATGGCGGCGTATGCGTACCACGCCCGCGTCTTAAATCGCACCGATGACATCGTGAACCGCTTTTTCTACGAAGCCCTAAAAGCTCTCGGCGAGCCGCTTCCCGCAGATGCCCTGCTGGCGCTCGTCCTCAAGACCGGCGAAGTCAACCTGCGCTGCATGAAGCTCTTAGATGAAGCAAATACCGCAGCGTTCGGCGACCCCGTCCCCACGCAGGTGCCGCTCACCATCGAAAAAGGCCCGTTCATCGTCGTCAGCGGCCACGACCTGCACGATATGAAGCTTTTGCTCGAGCAAACGAAAGACCGCGGCGTCAACATCTATACGCACAGCGAGATGTTGCCTGCCCACGGCTACCCGGAGCTCAAAAAACACCCGCACCTAAAGGGCAATTTCGGCACTGGCTGGCAGAACCAGCAGACGGAGTTCCACAATATCCCTGCACCGATTTTGTTCACCACAAATTGCCTCATGCCCGTGCGGCAAAGCTATTCCGACCGCGTGTTCACCACATCCGTCGTCTCTTACCCGGAGCTGCAGCACATCGGCGAAGATAAAGACTTCACGCCCGTCATCGAAAAAGCGCTCGAGTGCGGCGGCTACAAAGAAGATAAGCACATGACCGGCATGAACGGCGGGCATTTCGTCACCACGGGCTTCGCACACAACGCCGTGCTTTCTCATGCCGAAAAGATCATCGAGCTCATCAAAGCCGGGAAAATCCGCCGCATTTTCCTCATCGGCGGGTGCGACGGCACCGCGCCCGGGCGCAGCTATTATACCGATTTTGCAAAGCTCACCCCTTCGGATACCCTCATCTTAACGCTCGCCTGCGGCAAGTACCGCATCAACGACCTCGACCTCGGCGAGATCGACGGCCTCCCGCGCATTTTGGACTGCGGCCAGTGCAACGACGCGTACAGCGCCATTAAAATCGCCTTCGCGCTCAGCGAAGCGTTCGACTGCACCGTCAACGACCTTCCCCTCACCCTCGTCCTCTCGTGGTATGAGCAAAAAGCCGTCTGCATCCTCCTGACGCTCCTCTACCTCGGCATACAGAATATGTATCTCGGTCCCACCATCCCCGCCTTCATCTCCGAAAACGTCCTACAAGTCCTCCAAAAAAATTATAACCTCACCCCCACCTCCGAGCCGGAGAAGGATTTAAACGCCATTCTACAAATGAACCACTAAAAAGCCATTACCCCGTGCAGCTTCAAAGTTGCACGGGGCTCTTACTATTTCTCATTTGACTTGTCTTTTTCTGCTTTGATACGTTCGATTTCTTCCTCTATTATGCACCGAACTAATCGAATACACATTGGCCGCAACAATATCTGCGATCGAACGAAACCCGTGGTCTCGAAGTGCTTTCACTCTAAATCCGCCTTTTTCACGATTGATCTCTTCTACCGGAATATCTCGAAGCACGTCTAATACGTTTCGGGTCACGACCAGATTTGCTGCTTTTTCAATATCCATCTGCACGTTGTCTTCGTACTGTGCAATCTCATCCAGTTCTTCCAGCATCATGCGATGTTCCTGTATCAACCGCTCTGCATCCGCCGTATCAAAAAGCTTTGCCAACTGAATTCTCTCCTTTTCTGCCGATTTCAGCTTATTTAAAGTATGACGTAACAGTTCTTATTTGTCAATATTTCTCTATGCAAACCTCAAAACTTCTCATTAAACATTAAATACATATTTTTCCGAATATCGCAAATGATTTTCTACCCCGCCCCCCGCCTGTCGCTTTTCCGCTCACCTTACCTATTCTTCAAATTAAATATATTTACATTGTACTTTTCCCGTGCTATGATGGTCTTAACAAAGACGAAAAGGTGATTTTATGGCGAAAAAGCTGGCACATATAAGTGAAGATCATTCCCGCGAGCAAACCGTATACGAACACCTCACCGGCACGGCAGAGCTTGCAAAGCAGTTTGCCGCCGCATTCGGCGCGGAGGAAGACGGCTATCTGCTCGGTTTACTGCACGACATCGGCAAGTACAGCGATGCCTTTCAGCATCGATTAGACGGCGGCGTGCGCGTAGACCACTCCACGGCCGGCGCAAAAGAAGCTTGCGCGCACGGTGTCGGGTATCTGGCGCTCGCCATCGCAGGCCATCACGGCGGCATACCGAATTTCGGCTCCCGCGCCGATACCCAAAACGACGCTACCCTCTCGGGCCGCTTAAAACGCGACCTCGAACCGTATGACGATTGGAAAACCGAAGTCACTCTGCCGCCGGTCAAGCCCTTTAACATGCGAGAATTTAACACCGGGTTTCGGCTCTCGTTTTATATCCGCATGCTGTTTTCTTGCCTTGTTGATGCCGATTTCATCGACACCGAAACCTTTATGGACGGCGCACTTGCCCCGCGCGGCAACTACGATGCGCTCCCTGCGCTGCTCGACCGCTTGGAAACGTACATCGCACCGTGGTATCCGCCCAAAGCCGAGCTCAACCGAAAGCGCTGCGCCATTTTGGATGCGTGCAAGGCCTCCGGCAGCACCGCCACACCGGGTGTTTATACGCTTACCGTGCCGACGGGTGGCGGAAAAACGACCGCTGCCATGGCATTTGCGCTGACCGCTGCCGTGCAAAACTGCATGAGCCGCGTCATCTACGCCGCGCCGTACACGTCCATCATCGACCAAAACGCCGATACGTTTGAAAAAATCTTCGGCACGGAAAACGTCATCGAGCACCACAGCAGCGCGGAATATCTCTTTTCCGAAAGCCCGAACCCCGCAGAATACCGCAAAATGCTGGCCGCAGAAAACTGGGACGCCCCCGTCATCGCCACGACCACCGTGCAGCTGTTTGAGTCCCTGTTTGCGAGCAAACCCGCCCGCTGCCGCAAGCTGCACAACCTCGCCAACAGCGTGCTCATCTTAGACGAAGTGCAGACGCTGCCCATGCCGTATCTAAAGCCGTTCACGGCGGCGCTTGCCGAGCTTGCCCGAAAGTACGGCGTCATTGTCGTCCTGTGCACCGCCACGCAGCCCGCGTTAGACGGTGTTTTTACCGATTTGAAAATCGACCTGCCGATCAACGAGATCTGTCCCAATGTTCCTGAAAATTTCGAGACCTTCCGCCGCACGAAAATCGCGCAGCACACATTTGACAGCACAGAGTCGCTCACCGCCGAGCTCACCGCGCTGCCGCAGGTGCTTTGCATCGTCAACCGCATCGCAGACGCACAGAAAATCTATCAAGCGCTGCCGGAAGACGGCGCGTACTGCCTCACCACACATCTGTGCCCCGCCCACCGCAAAGCGCGCATTAAGGAAATTCGCGAACGCCTAAAAACCGGCCTGCCCTGCCGCGTCGTTTCCACCTCGCTCATCGAAGCCGGTGTCGATGTGGATTTCCCGCGCGTTTACCGCGAAGAAGCCGGGCTTGATTCCGTCCTGCAAGCCGCCGGCCGCTGCAATCGCGAGGGCAAGCGCCCGTTAGATGAAAGTCTCGTGACCGTTTTCACCGTCCAAAACACCACCCCGCCGCCCTACATGCGCCAGCCCGCCGCAGCCATGAAGAACATTTCAAAACGCATGGAGGACATCACTTCGTTAGCTGCAATCCGCGCGTATTTTGAGTTCTATCGTGATTTGTACGGCAAAGAAGATCTCGACCGTGAGAAGATTCTCATAGCGTTCGAAAACGAGATGCTCCCGTTCGCCTCCGTTGCGGAAAAGGTACGGGTCATTGAAAGCTGCACCACGCCCGTGTATATCCCGATCGACCAAGGCGAAGCCCTCGTTGAGCGGCTGTATCGCGGCGAACGCAGCCGCACCCTGTTCAGAAAGCTCGGGCAGTACAGCGTGAACGTCTACCCGCAGCAGCTCGCTGCCCTGCGCGAAGCCGGCGTCGTGCAGAGCATCGACGGCGGCGCGCTCTATGTCCTCGCCGATCCCCGCCGCTACGACAGTGCCCTCGGCCTCACCCTCGATCAAACCGAAACCGCTCTGTTTATATAAAATAGAAAAGCCGGTAAGGCAAACCTTACCGACCTCTCTATACAAATCAACAATAATTATTTCTACCCACACTGCCTGTAAAAACAGACAGCGACCTTAACTTGATTTTATCCCATATGCAGCTGGGCTTTCAGCGCGTCTTGCAGGACCTGTGAAAAGTTGATGTTCTGCTCTAAGGCGGCGGTGTTCAGCCACGCGGGAATGGTCAGCGTCTTTTTGACGGCTTTTTCAAAGTGCGTTTTGGCGTATTCTTCCACGTCCACGGTGATGATGTTCACGAACGCGCCGTCCATCGACACTTCCAGCTCGGCGGCGACGTCTGCAAGGCGGATCGCGTCCACGGACGAGGGCGCCGGGGCGGCTTCACCGTCTTTTTTCAGCCAGTACAGATACCCGGCAAGGCAATCGACCGCCATGCGCAGCGCTTCATCGAGCGTTTCGCCGCAGGTGGACAGATCGCTCAGATCGGGGAAAACAACAGAATAACCGCTTTCTTCCTTAAAAAAACAAGCGGGATAAGCTGACAGCATAAAATCGACCTCCTGATATAGTCTAAGCGGAAGCGGGAGAGATTATTTCAAACCCGTCTGCATCTTGAACACCCAGCCGTCTTCTAAAATGATCCGTTCCAGTTCCTTTGGCTTCTTCGGCATTTCAATTCCCCTCCTGATTCAAATCTATTATACCATATGATACGTATTAAAGCAATACGTATTCAAATTATGCTTTATAAATTCCGTAAAAAATAAACTAAATTCAAATTTTATCTTGACACGTTCAAATAATCGTTATATAGTTGAATTATCAAAACAACATTAATTGAATTTTGAAAGGAGTTGATCTTATTGATTCAGTTGGAAGTCTGGGGCCCGTATGCGTTATTCACACGCGGAGAAATGAAAGTCGAGCGTGTAAGCTACGATGTCCCCACCCCGTCCGCCGCGCGCGGTATAGTTGAAAGTCTGTATTATCACCCCGGAATACGCTGGCATATCCGCCGCATCTACGTTTTGAACCCCATCGAGTTTACCACCATTCGGCGCAACGAGGTAAAAAACAAAATTCTCGGGAGCACCGCCATGCGCATCGCGCAGGGCAAGGAAGATGAGCCGTACCTCGTCACGACGAAACAAATTGTCCAGCGCGCCTCCATGGTGCTGACAAACATCCACTATGTCATCGAAGCGGAGTTCGAGATGCTGCCGGAAAAAGCCGCACCCGGCGATAACTCCGGCAAGTTTCAAGACATCGTCACGCGCCGCATGAGAAAAGGCCAGTGCTTTTCCACCCCGTACTTCGGCTGCCGCGAGTTTCCCGCACACTTCAAGCAGTGGGAGGGTGGCCCGATCCCGACGATTGACGAGACGCGCGACCTCGGCTTTATGCTGTACGATTTCGATTATTCCGACCCACAAAATATCACGCCCCTGTATTTCCGTGCCAAAATGGAGCACGGTGTCATTCAGGTGGCCGGCTGCGAGGTGTTCAGATGATCCTGCAAGCCTTAGTTCAGTATTACGAAGCGCTCCTTGCCCGCGGTGAGATTGACCGCCCGGGCTGGAGCAAAGTCAATGTCGGCTGGCGTCTGGACCTAAATCCGGACGGTTCCCTTTTCGATGTTTCTCCCCTCCAAAGGCCCTCTCCAAACGGTAAAAAGATGCTGCCGCAGCAGCTCGCCGTGCCCGCACAGGTCAAGCGCTCTTCCGGTGTTGCGGCAAATCTTCTGTGTGATACGTCTTCCTACCTGCTCGGCGTGGACGACAAGGGTAAGCCCGAGCGCACCAAAGCTTGCTTTGAAGCCAGCCGAGAAAAGCATCTGGAAATTTTGAAAGATACCCCCGGTGAAGCCGCCGCAGCCGTCCGTGCGTTTTTCGATACATGGAATCCTCCCTCTGCCGTCGAGCACCCTGCTTTGCAGCCCTACCTTTCGGAAATTTATAAGGGCGGCAATCTGATCTTTTATTATAACAATAAGCCCGCGGCAAACGATCCTGACATCGCCGCCGCGTGGCAGCAGGCCTATGATTCTGCTTCAGATTCCGACACGCCCACCCGGTGCAGTGTCACCGGCAGGCTCGCCCCCGCCGCGCGTCTGCACGGCAACATTCAGGGCGTGTGCGGCGCACAAAGCTCCGGCGCATCGCTCGTTTCGTTCAACGCCGATGCCTTCTGCTCCTACGGGCACGAGCAGGGCGAGAACGCTCCCGTCAGCACCTACGCCATGACCGCCTACACGCAGGCGCTAAACTACCTGCTGCGCAGTGATAATGTCCGCCGCATCGGCGACGTCACCGTCGTATATTGGGTGGAGAATGCCGATCCTGCCATCGCCGCATTTGCGGGAGCTATGCTTTTCGGTCCGCAGGAGCAGTCCGATTGGAGTGAAAACGACATTTTAGGCGCAATTCAAAAACTTGTATCCGGCAGAACAGCCGACCTACAGGACATGCACCTCAGCCCCGATACACACTTTTACATTCTGGGGCTCGCGCCGAACGCCGCGCGTCTTTCCGTTCGCTTTTTCTGGCAGGATACCTTCACAAAGCTCGCCAAAAACGTGAACGCCCATTACGAGCGTTTGGAGATCACCCGCCCGGCCTACGAAAAATTCGACACGCTTTGGCCTTACACCCTCGCGCGCTCTGCCGTCCGCTTTTCCAAAGACTGGAAAAAAGCCGATGAAGAGCTGCAAAAATCCTTCCCGCGCCTTTCCGGCGATCTGCTCACTTCCATCCTAAACGATACGCGCTACCCCGCCACTTTACTAAACGGCACCGTGCAGCGCATCCGCGCCGAGCACAATGTCACCTGGGCGCGCGCGTCCGTCATAAAAGCTTATTATTCTAAAAACGAAGACCCGCTTTGTCCAAAGGAGGTTTTGACCGTGTCCGTAAACAAAGAAAGCACCAATATCCCCTACAATCTCGGCCGCCTGTTCGCCGTTTTGGAGCGCACGCAGGAAGCCGCAAACCCCAACATCAATACCACCATCAAAGACCGTTTTTTCAACTCCGCTTCCGCTACGCCGAGCCTTGTGTTCCCCTCGCTCATCAATTTAGCGCAGAAGCACCTCGCAAAGCTCAATGAGGGGCAGCGGATTGCACTGGATAAATCCATCGGCGAACTTTCGGACAAGCTCGGCGAAACCTTCCCAAAGCAGCTTATGCTCGCAGAACAGGGCGCGTTCCAGCTCGGCTACTACCAGCAGCGTCAGGAATATTTTAAGAAAAAGACAGACACCACCGAACAGAAAGAGGAGGCATAACCATGCGTGAACCCATTCAAAACCGCTACGATTTCGTGATCTTATTCGATGTGGAAAACGGCAACCCCAACGGCGACCCCGATGCCGGCAACATGCCGCGCGTAGACCCGGAAACCGGCAACGGCATCATAACCGATGTGTGCTTAAAGCGCAAGATCCGCAACTACGTGCAGGACGTCAAAGAAGATGAGTCCGGCTGGCGCATTTACATTAAGGATCAGGTGCCGCTCAACCGCAGCGACCTCGAAGCCGGAGAAGCGCTCGGCATCGGCGAAGAGCTTGCCGAGATTCAAAAAGGCAAAGACGCCAAAAAGATTGTGACAAAGCTCCGCAGCAATGACCCGGATATCGACCTCAAGCTCCGTGACTTCATGTGCAGCGAGTTTTTCGACATCCGCACATTCGGCGCAGTCATGACAACATTCGTAAAGGGCGCTTTAAACTGCGGTCAGGTGCGCGGCCCGGTGCAGCTCGGCTTTGCCCGCTCCATCGACCCCATCGTGCCGCAGGAGGTCACCATTACCCGCACTGCCATCACCACTGAATCCGACGCCCAGAACAAAACCACCGAAATGGGCCGCAAATACGTCGTGCCCTACGGCCTTTACCGCGCAGAGGGCTTCGTTTCCGCCAACCTCGCCCGCCGCGTGACCGGCTTCTCCGAAGAAGACCTTCAAATGCTCTGGCAGGCCATTCTCAATATGTTTGAAAACGACCACAGCGCCGCCCGCGGCAAAATGGCCGTGCGCGAGCTCATCATCTTCAAGCATGCGTCCGAGCTTGGCAACGCCGCTTCCTATAAGCTGTTCGATGCCGTAACGGTTAAAAAGGTCGACGGCGTAGCCGTCCCGCGCAAATTCTCCGATTACACCGTCACCGTTTCCGAAGACCTGCCCGAAGGCGTCACCTGTGAACGTCTTTCCTAAATGGATGCGCGTGAAGACGGACTTTTAATGTCCGGCATCCAGCACTTCGCGTTCTGCCGCCGCCAGTGGGCGCTCATCCACATCGAGCAGCAGTGGCAGGAAAATGCCCGCACCGCACAGGGGCAGCTCGACCACGTCCGCTGCCACGATGAAACGTTGTCCGAAAAGCGCGACAACGTTTTCACCGTGCGCGGCATGCGCGTGTTCAGCCGTAAATTGAACCTCTCCGGCGCGTGCGACGTCGTAGAGTTTCATAAAGACAAAAACGGCATTTCTTTAGAGGGGCAGCCCGGATTTTGGCTGCCCTACCCCATCGAGTACAAGCACGGCCGCGAAAAAGAGACCGATGCCGACCGCTTGCAGCTCTGCGCCGAAGCCATGGCACTTGAAGAAATGCTCGTGTGCGATATTCCCGCGGGCGCGCTCTACTACATAGAAACGCGCCGCCGCGAGGTTGTTCCGTTCACGGAAGAACTCCGCCGCAAAACGGAAGACACCGCTGCCGAAATGAACCGCTATTTCGCCCGCGGCTACACACCAAAAGTCAAACCCGGCAAGCACTGCAACGCCTGCTCGTTAAAATCGATTTGCCTGCCGGTGCTGTGCAGCCGTGCAGACCCCGTCTCATACCTGCGCGCCCACATTTTTGAAAGCGAGGCGGATACTCCGTGAGACAACTGCTCAACACCCTGTTCGTGCTCAGCGAAGACGCGTATCTCTCCGTAAACGGCGAAAATGTCGTCATCAGCCGCGAGCAAAAGGAAGTCGCGCGCTTCCCGCTGCACACGCTCGAGGGCATTCTCTGTTTCTCCTACGCCGGCGCAAGTCCCGCCTTGATGGGTGCCTGCGTGCAGCGCGGTGTGGACATCGCGTTTTTCTCCCCGCGCGGGCAGTTTTTGGCACGCACCGTCGGCGAAGAGCATGGCAACGTCCTCCTGCGGCAAACGCAGAATCGCGTGTCCGATGATCCCTATCAAAGCTGCCGCTACGCCCGCGGGTTCATCCTCGGCAAGGTCTATAACGCCCGCTGGGCCTTAGAGCGCGCCACGCGTGACCACCCCCAGCGCGTACCCGTGGAAGCGCTTAAAACAGCCGCCACACAAATGGCACAGTCTTTGCCGCTCATCGCCTCCTGCGAAGACCCCGCGCAGCTGCTCGGCTTAGAGGGCGAAGCCGCAAAGCTGTATTTTGGTGTGTTTAACCACCTCGTTTTGCAGCAGCAAAGCGACTTCCGTTTTACCTCGCGCAGCCGCCGACCACCGCTCGATAACATCAACGCCCTACTTTCATTCGCCTATACACTCCTCACGCGCGACTGTACCGCCGCGCTCGAAAGTGCCGGGCTCGACCCGTACATCGGCTTCATGCACCGCCCAAGACCCGGTCGCCGCAGTCTCGCACTCGACCTCATGGAGGAGCTGCGCGCCGTGTATGCCGACCGCTTTGTGCTCTCCTGCGTGAACCGCAAGATCATCACCGCAAAGCACCTGCAAAAGCAGGAAAGCGGTGCCGTGCTTTTAACGGACGACGGCCGCCGCGCATTTCTCGGCGCATGGCAAAGCAAAAAGCAGGAGCAAATCACGCACCCGTTTTTAAAAGAGAAGATTCCGTGGGGACTCGTGCCCTACGTGCAGGCGCTCCTGCTCGCCCGCACTCTGCGCGGCGATTTGGAAGCGTATCCGCCGTTTTTCTGGAAGTGAGGTCAAAATGCTGGTCTTAATTACCTACGACGTCAACACGGAGACCGCCGCCGGGAAAAAGCGTCTCCGCAAAGTCGCTAAAAAGTGCGTAGACCACGGGCAGCGCGTACAAAACTCCGTTTTCGAATGCTTGCTGACCGCCGCGCAGTATGTTACACTGAAGGCAGAGCTCACCGCGCTCATCGAGCCCGAAACGGACAGCCTGCGGTTTTACCGCCTCGGCAATCAATATAAGCAAAATGTAGAGCACGTCGGCGTACAGCCCGCCTACGCGCAGGATTCCGTCCTGCTCATCTGATTACCCGCAGTGCGAAGCCGAAGCGCACACGCTTTTCCCGCTTCCTTCGCACCAAATCAAAACCCAAAATTTGTCCTTTTTAAAACACCACCGGCAAATTTTTCTCTTTCCGCGTCTTAAAGAGGCAAATTCTTCTCCCTTTTGCGCAAAAACAGACGAAAACTTTGTCCGTTTTTGCTGTCGCCCTCCACCCGGAGGGCGTGGATAGAAATTTATACTCCACGCTCATGTGCTCCTTACGTGTGTGTCGCCCTCCACCCGGAGGGCGTGGATAGAAATACAGACCTTGAAAGGCAGAGCCAAGGGGAAAAACAAGTCGCCCTCCACCCGGAGGGCGTGGATAGAAATGATCAGGTCGCACGCGCCTGTGATTATCCCAGTGATAGTCGCCCTCCACCCGGAGGGCGTGGATAGAAATCGGATCGGTAAAGACAATCCGAAAAGAGGTGATATGTCGCCCTCCACACGGAGGGCGTGGATAGAAATATATCCATCGCATTGATATGGGTGGGAGAAGTGGCGTCGCCCTCCACCCGGAGGGCGCGGGTAGAACGCAAATCGTAACACTTGACTTTTGGACGTGACATGCCCCCAAGTCTGCGAATAAAGCCAAAGATGCGCCGGGCATCAAAACGGCGGAACAGCTCGAAAAGCGCTTTCATCGGCTGCGAAAAGCGGCGGATGAAGGCGTTCTTTTGCCGTTAAAACCGGACATTGCAGGACAGTATAGGACATCGGCGGACAACTTTCGCAAAACCTCTTTACAGAACAAATGTTTTTAGCTATAATGAGATACAGAAAGGGGGCGGCAGCATGACGGAGAACAGGCCGCGCATGGCGATCTGCTACGATTTTGACAAAACACTTTCCCCGGACGATATGCAGACGTTCACGCTCATCCCGTCTTTTGGCATTGACAAAGACAAATTCTGGGCGGAAACGGACGCATTCGCGCGGGAAAACAGCATGGAAAGCAACCTTTCGTGGATGTTCATGCTTGTTCGCTATTCACGCTTTCTCGGAAAATCCTTAAAACGCGAGTATTTTCGGGCCATCGGTGCGCAGGTGGAGCTGTACCGCGGCGTTACGGATTGGTTCGCGCGCACGACAGCGTATGCTGCGCAGCGCGGCATCGAGCTCGAACATTACATCATTTCTTCGGGTCTTAAAGAAATCATCGAGGGCAGCGTCATCGCGAAAAATTTCAAACGCATTTATGCCTCCTCCTACCTCTACACCACGGACGGCGTAGCGGAGTGGCCCGCGCAGGCCATCAATTACACGAACAAGACGCAGTTCATTTTCCGCATTGCAAAAGGCTTTTTGGAGGAGTATGACGAGCGCGTAAACGACAGCATGCCCGAGGAAAACCTGCGCATTCCGTATGAGAACATCGTCTATATCGGCGACAGCGCCACGGACATTCCGTGCATGCGGCTCGTGAAAAGCAAAGGCGGCTACTCCGTCGGCGTATACGACCCGGAGAAAAATAACCGCGCCAAAGTATACAAGCTGTATAATGACAACCGATTAAATTTCTACGCGCCCGCCGATTATACAGAACGGAGCAACTTATACCGCTACATGCAGCAGATCATCGACGAAGTCGCCGCGCGGGAACAGATTAAAAGCGAGCGCGAAATTCTGCGTCAGCCCGCCGAAGCCTACAAAATGCGCTCCATGCTCGAAAAGCTCGAGACCGGCTACCCGGAAAAGCTGACCCCGCAAGAGATTACCGAGCTGCAAAAGCTGGAAGCGATGATCAAATCGCGCACTCCGGGAGAGATCGATTGATGGATGACGTAAAGTACTTTCCGTACGGCGAAAAAGAGCTCGCTTATTTACGGAAAAAAGACAAGAAGCTCTCGGCGGTCATCAACCGTGTGGGGCACATTGAGCGCGCCGTGGACGACGACCTTTTTTCCGCCGTGGTACACCACATCGTGGGGCAACAGATTTCCACAAAGGCGCAGGCAACCGTTTGGGCGCGCGTGCAGAACGCCCTCGGCACGGTCGATGCCGAACACGTTTTGGGCTATGGCGAAGCAAATTTGCAGTCACTCGGCATTTCGTTCCGCAAGGCGGAATACATCACGGACTTCGCGAAAAAGGTGCATACGGGCGAATTTGATTTAATCAGCATCGGCGAAAAGCCGGATGAAGAGGTCATCCTCGAGCTCAGCGCGCTCAAGGGCATCGGCGTGTGGACAGCGGAAATGCTGCTTTTATTCTGCCTGCAGCGCCCGAATGTGTTCAGCTACGGCGACCTCGCCATTTTGCGCGGCATGCGCATGGTCTACCGCCACAAGGAGATCGACCGCGCACGGTTCGAGCGGTACCGCAAACGTTTTTCGCCGTATTGCAGCATCGCAAGTTTATATTTCTGGGCGGTCTCCGGCGGCGCGCTCCCCGAACTCACCGACCCCGCCGCGCCGAAACCGAAGAAATAAACGTACATTTTCGCACGCATAGAAAAAGATAGCCTTCCAAAGCGTTTGTTTTGCTTAGAAAGACTATCTTTTTTATATCGTTTTTATCATAACGAAATTCGTGAGCCAGACGCCGTAACACTCTGCTTGCTGTTCTTTAATGGCCGCATAGTCGCGCTTTTGGAAGAAGCCTTTTGCAGTCAAAGATGCGTGCGTTGTGACGGTTTTTGCAGCGACAAACTCAGTCCTTCGGGACTTTGACCCAGATGCCGGGGGTCTTTTCGGCTTCCATAAGGGCGCCCCAGGCGCTGATGATGGAGAGCGTCTCGCTGTGCGGGGCAGGGATGGTGCCGTTTTTGAAGAACTCGACGAGTGCCTCAATGAAGTGGCGGAAGTAATCGGAGCAAATTTCCAGTACGGAATTTTCCGTGGAGCGCGCAATGTTCATCATAAACGGCGAGCCCTTTGCGTAGCCGGAAAGCGTTGCGGCGCGGCCGTCCGCAAAGCGCAGAACGCCGGTGTACACCTCGTCGTTTGTCAGGTGCATGACTTCCGTCGCGGGAGCCTGCATCATCATGAAGATCGGCTCCAGCTGGTGGATGGCGTAATCCTCAAAACCGTTCGGACCCCATGCATCGACACCCTTGATGTTCGTTTTATCCGCTGCCTGATACTCCTCCGCAAAACGCAGCGCGGAAGACGACCAGCACGGCGTGCCGCTCTGCTCGGCAAGATCGAGCATACGCTTTGCAGCGAAGTGATCCGGCGCGAAGGTTTTATCCACATAGCAGCGCTTGCCGGAGCGCAGCGCGAGGTTTGCGAGTTCTTCGTGCTTTTTCGGGTCGCGCGGGGCGAGCACGAGCAGAACGTCACTCTTTTCGATGAGCTCCTCCTGCGTCATCATGCGGGTGAGGCCGTATTTTTCGCACCATGCGTCCGTTGTGAGGCCGCCCTCGGGGCTGTCGATTTCAGCCCAGGCGTACACGGCTTCTACCTCGCCGTTTGAGTAATCGTGCAGCATGTGAACGTAGTTATTGGCGTGCCACTCGTCTAAATAGTAATCGATAAAACCGACTTTGATCATGCTTTTGACTCCTTTAAACTGAATTTCAATACAACTTTCCGGCGTACTTTTCCGCCGGTATTCGCGTTCATTATAGCACATTCCGCCGTTTTGTACCGCAGTTTTTGCGAAATTTCGAAAGTTCATGAAAAAAGCAAACCCTTTGTGTGAAATATGCAAAAAGCGTCCCGAATGCTCGGAACGCTTTTTGCATATTTGGAAATTCGGTGTGGTTTTGCCGCCTTATCTCGCGTTTTTCTTGACGCGCAGGCGGTTGATGGCGCGGGCAAGGTTCGCCTGCGCGGTGCGGTATTCGCGCACGCTGCGCTTTTGGAGGATGGCCTCCTTCGCCTCATCGGCGGCGCGCTGTGCACGTTTGGCATCGATCTCTTCCGGGTACTCGGCGGAGTCTACAAGCACGAGGATATCGTTGCCCTCGACCTTCACCATGCCCTCGGAAACGGCAGCGGTGCGCCACTCCTTACCCGGTGCGCGGTAAGAGAGCACGCCCGGCACGACGGCGGAGATCATATTGCTGTGACCCGCCAGAATGCCGTACTGGCCGACCGTTGTGGGCACGACAAGCGACTCGCACTCTCCCTCGAAAAAGACCTTATCGGCTTCAAGCAGGTGCATCTGAAATGTACGCATCAGATCGCCTCCGCCTCTAACTGCTTCGCTTTCGCGATGACGTCCTCGAGCGTACCTACGTTATAGAACGCCGCCTCGGGGTACTGGTCCATTTCGCCGTCTACGATGGCCTTGAAGCCGCGCAGCGTCTCTTTGAGCGGGACGTAAACGCCCGGCACGCTGGAGAACTTTTCTGCGACGTGCATCGGCTGCGAGAGGAAACGCTGGATCTTTCTCGCGCGCTGCACGGTGAGCTGGTCTTCGTCGCTAAGCTCGTCCATACCGAGGATGGCGATGATGTCCTGCAGCTCGCTGTACTTTTGGAGGGTCTCCTGCACTTCACGCGCGATGCGGTAGTGCTCCTCGCCGACAACATCGGCTTCGAGGATACGGGAGGTGGACTCCAGCGGATCAACGGCGGGGTAAATGCCCTGCTCGGCGATCTTACGGCTCAAAACGGTCGTAGCGTCGAGGTGAGCGAACGTTGTGGCCGGGGCCGGGTCGGTAAGGTCATCGGCAGGCACGTAAACGGCCTGAACCGAGGTGACGGAGCCGTCTTTTGTGGAGGTGATGCGCTCCTGCAGCTCGCCCATTTCGTTTGCGAGGGTCGGCTGATAACCGACGGCGGAAGGCATACGGCCGAGAAGCGTGGAAACCTCACTGCCTGCCTGCACGAAACGGAAGATGTTATCGATGAAGAGCAGGACGTCCTTGTGCTCTTCGTCACGGAAATGCTCTGCCATGGTGAGGCCGGAGAGGGCGACACGCATACGCACGCCCGGGGACTCGTTCATCTGGCCGAAGACGAGCGCCGTTTTATCGCCGACACCGCTTTCACGCATTTCACGCCAGAGGTCGTTACCCTCACGGCTGCGCTCGCCGACGCCGGTAAACACGGAGTAACCGCCGTGCTCCATGGCGACGTTGTGGATGAGCTCCTGGATAAGGACGGTCTTGCCGACGCCTGCGCCGCCGAACAGACCGATTTTGCCGCCCTTCGGGTACGGCTCCAGAAGATCGATGACCTTGATGCCGGTCTCGAGGATCTCGACGGCCGGGTTCTGCTCGTCAAACGACGGAGCTTTTCTGTAAATGCTTTTGTGCGGCTCGGTTGCGGGAACGGCTTCGCCGCCGTCGATGGGATCGCCGAGCACGTTGAACATGCGGCCGAGCGTGTTTTCGCCCACCGGCACTTCGATGGTTTTGCCCGGAGCCTCAACCTGCATACCGCGGGAAAGGCCCTCACTGCCGGAAAGCATGACGCAGCGGACCGTGTTGTCACCCACATGCTGGGCAACCTCCATCACATACCGCCGTCCGTCCACGGTAAGCGAAAGGGCTTCTCTGATTTTCGGCAGAACGCCGGACTCGAACTGTACGTCGATGACCGGGCCGGAGATCTGTACGATCTTACCTGTATTCACGTTGTTCACGCTTCCTTCCTGTGTTTTTGACGCTGTGCCTTCGCACCGGCGGAGACCTCTGTAATCTCCTGCGTGATGGCGGCCTGACGCACGCGGTTATACTGCAAGGAAAGCTCTGCGAGGAGCTTTTCCGCGTTGCTGTTGGCGGAATCCATCGCCGTCATGCGGGCATTCTGCTCGCTGCAGAAGCTATCGATGAGGGCACTGTAAATAAAGCCCGAAACGTAGCTTTGCATGATGTTGTTGAGAACCGCCTGCACGGAGGGTACAAACTCGAACGGCGTGGTGACCGCCTTTTCCACCGTATCCGTCTGGAAATAGGCGCGGTGGAACGGCAGCAGACGCGTGCAGTGTGCAGAGGACGTGAGGCTGTTCTCCATATCGGTATAAATGACAAAAATCTTCTTAAAATCCCCGCGGTCGTAGCCCTCGAGCAGGATGTCGCAAATTTCTCTCGCGCGCTGCATGGTAGGGTTCTGTGCCGTATAGAGGAAGCTGTGCTCCATGGGGATATTGTGCTGCGTAAAGAAGTGGCGGCCGTATTCGCCTACAACGTAGAGCTTCGTGTCAGGATGCTCATCGAGCATGTGCATAGCTTCCTTGATGACGTTCTGGTTGTATGCGCCCGCGAGGCCCTTATCCGCCGTGATGACGAGGCACGCGTAGGTGCCCTCCAGCGGCGGCTCGCCCTCGGGGGGATAGAAATAGCGGCTGTCCACGTCGTTCTGGGTACGGAAGATACGCTTGATCTCCGTGCGCAGCGCCTCGAAATACGGGCGCGTGCGGTCCAGATCGTTGCGTGCTTTGCGCAGCTTTGTGGAAGCGATAAGATACATGGCGTTCGTGATTTTACGCGTATCCTTAACGCTTTCGATTCTGGTTTTAATCTCTTTTGTATTAGCCATAGCGAAAACCGCCTTTCCGAGCGCTTACGCGTTCTGCGGGTTTTCCGCCTTGTACTTTTCGAGGAATTCCTTCGCGACTTTCAAAATCTCTTCGCGGTCGGGGTCGGAAAGCTGACCGGTGGTATCGACACGGCGGCAGACATCGCTCATATTCTTCTCGGCGTACTGGATGAGCTCCGTGTGGAAACGACCCATATCATCAAGCGGGACGTCCTGCATGACGTGGTGCAGGGCGGAGACAAGCGTGATGACCTGATCGTGCTGACTCATCGGATGGTACTGCGGCTGACGCAGCAGACGCATAAGGCTCTGACCGTAGGTGAGCTGACGCTTTGTGGTCTCGTCGAGGTCGCTGGAGAACTGGGTGAAAACTTCCATTTCGCGGTACTGGGCAAGGTCCAGACGGATGCCGCCCGCTGCCTTTTTCATGGCCTTTGTCTGGGCGTCGCCGCCGACACGGGAAACCGAAAGACCGACGTTGACAGCCGGACGCTGGCCGGAGAAGAACAGGTCGCTCTCAAGGAAGATCTGACCGTCTGTGATGGAAATAATGTTCGTCGGGATGTAAGCGGAAACGTCGCCCGCCTGCGTTTCAACAATCGGCAATGCCGTCATGCTGCCGCCGCCGAGTGCATCGGAAAGATGCGCGGAACGCTCCAACAAACGGGAATGCAGGTAGAAAACGTCACCCGGATACGCTTCACGACCCGGGGAACGCTCCAAAAGCAGGCTCAGTGCACGGTACGCAATGGCGTGCTTTGAAAGGTCATCGTACACGATGAGGACATCTCTGCCCTGATACATGAAGTGCTCGCCGAGTGCGCAGCCGGCATACGGTGCGATGTATTGCAAGGAAGCCGGGTCACTGGCAGATGCGTTGACGACGATGGTGTAATCCATGGCGCCGCGGCGCTTTAAGGTCTCCACAAGCTGTGCAACGGAGCTGGACTTCTGACCGATGGCGACATAGATGCAAACGACGTTCTTGCCCTTCTGGTTCAAAATGGTATCGAGCGCGACGGCGGTTTTACCGGTCTGGCGGTCGCCGATGATAAGCTCACGCTGACCGCGGCCAATCGGGAACATGGAATCGATGGCGAGAAGGCCGGTTTCCATAGGCGCGTTGACCGGCTGGCGGTCGATGATGCCCGGTGCGGGGCACTCGATGGGGCGGTAGCCCTCGGCGCTGATGTCACCCTTGCCGTCGATCGGCGTGCCGAGTGCATCGACAACACGGCCGAGGAAGCCGTCGCCGACCGGGATACCGGCGGTCTTGCCGCTTCTGCGCACAAGGCTGCCCTCGGTGATCTCGGCATCGTCGCCAAAAAGGACGCAGCCGATCTCATTGCGGCGCAGGTCCTGCACCATGCCCTTAACGCCGGAGGAGAACAGGAGAATCTCGCCGTAGGCGGCATGCTCAAGGCCACTGACAACGGCGATCTCATCGCCAACGGTGAGAACCGTACCGGTCTCTTCCGCTTCTGCGGACGGGGTAAAATCTTCAACGGCTTCCTTCATCAGCGGAATGACGGAATCGCTGCCGGACTTTAACGCCTTTAGCTTTTCTTCAAACTGGCGCAGACGGCTTTTGAGGCTCCAATCGTACACATCGGTGCCGACGGTAAGCGTGAAGCCGTTCAGCATTTTATCTTCTTCAAAGGTGAGCGGAATCTCACGGCCATAGGTACGCAGCAGGAATTCCGCAAAGCGTTTTTCCTGTTCGGCATCCGGGCGGCGGCTGCCGCGGAGAACGGCTACGGCCTTTTCATCTGCATTACGCATTCGGCTCTCCCCTCTCTGCCTGATCGAGGAACGCGTCATACGGATCGCCGTCTTTATAAACAAGCTTCTTGGTCGCTTCCATAGCGAGCTCGGTAAGCTCCTTCTGTGCGTCTGCGATCATCTTATCATGTACACGGGCGGCATCCTTCTGCGCATCGGCGACGATCTTATCCGCCTGTGCATGGGCATCGGAAAGCTGCTGCTGTACGCTGCGGTCGAGCTCTTTCTGCGCTTCGGTTCTCTTTGCGCTGATCTCGCCCTCAACGGACTTGAGCTGCTCCTGATAATCCGCCTTGATCTTTTCGGCGGAATCGAGTTCACTTTGGGCCTTCTGTGCCATTTCGGCATAATGCGCTTCGCGCTTTGCCATGAAGTTCTTGACCGGCTTGTACAAAAGGAAATACAGGCCGCCGAACAAAATGACGAAATTCAGTACATGCAGCAAAATCTGCTGCCAATCAATATTCAGTGGGATGTTCACGATCTGCACTCTCCTTTACAGGACGAAGATGATGAGGATAACAACGAGCAGGGCATAAATGATGGCCGTCTCGATAAAGACGAGGCCGAGCATGAGGGTGGTACGGATCTTGCTTTCAGCCTCCGGCTGACGTGCGATGCCCTCAACAGCCTTACCTGCGGAGAGGCCCATACCGACTGCACCGCCGGCGGCTGCAATACCGACTGCAATAGCGGAAGCAAGTGCCTTAAGGCCAGTTGTGCTGTCTGCGGTGGTGGCTGTAGCTTCTACTGCGGTTTCGGCTGTTGCCGTGGTGGTTGCGGCATCACCGTTTGTTGCGGCGAATACCGGAATGGAGATGGCGAGGATGGCGATGACTGCCAGCAGAATGATGGCAAGCTTCTTTAACTTTCTCTGTTTTGCGTTCATGATATTTTCCCTCCGTAGGTTAATTTTCAGCTTCTGCTTTTACTTTTTTCTTTTTCGGTTCCTGCTTCTCGGAAACCTCGCCGAAATAGAGCGCGACGAGCATCGTCAAAACATATGCCTGAATGAGCGCGTGCAGCAGCGTGAACATAACGCCCACGATGACCGGCAGCACAAAGCTCAGATTCACATAATAATACACAAGCTCCGTAACGAGCAGGCCGCTTAAAAGCGCGCCGAACAGACGGAAGCTCATGGAAATCGGCAGCGAGAACTCCTTTAAAGTGCTGCCCACGCCTTTGAAGCCGTTATACGCGATACCGCCTCCCAGAATGACGAGGTACGAGAAGCAGCCCATGGCGATGGCGGCGTTGACATCGGACAGCGGCGCCGGAAGCGTGATGGGCGAGCCCTCTGTTGTGATAGCCTGAATGCCGAACAGCTCAAAGAGCGTACCGATGAAAATGTACGCGCCGGCCGTGAAGATGTACGCACCGAGGAAGCCGCTGCGCCCCGGGCTGTTGGACTTAGCCATGCCGTCGAACAGGTCTACCGCCTGCTCAAGGAGCATCTGGAACTTTCCGGGCACCATCTTAAAGCGCGGAATGACGAAAATGCGCACGATGACCGCAAACACCAGCAAGATGCCCGAGACCACCATGGCGGAGATCAGCGCCGGGTTGACATCTTTGATGCCGAAGAGGCTGATTCTGTTCGTCTCATGCAGAACCGCGTCACGCATGGTCACCTGAATCGTTTCGGTCTTCTGCACCGAAGGAACCAGAATGCTTGCGACGAGCAGCACCACAATAGCGCAGATCCACAAAGCCAGCTTTGTTTTCTTTGCTTTCATTGTTTTTCCCTTTCTTTCTCAAAATTTTGCCTTCCATTTCAATATCACCGGGCAAAAATTCCCCCTTCAGCGCTGCGCCCCAAAAGGGCACACGACCGCATCTTTCGCCGCTGTGAAAAGCAGCAACAAGACACGGTCACAAGAGCACACGTTTTTGTTGACATTGACCAAATATCCTGTTACTTTTTTGTAAACTGTATTTGGAAGCATCTGTATTATACGCACATTAAATCGAATTGTAAAATGTTATATTGACATATCTACTATTTCATTTTTGATATTTTAGTAAGCCGTATGAAATTTCATTATGCCGTGCGCTATTTTTCTCTTTACAAATAAAGATAAGATGGAACGGCGCGCGGGAAAAGTCAGGCTTTTTCAACTTGACAGGGGCTTTCCCCTTGCTTTATACTGGAGAAAACAGATGGAAACGGGGAGACAATATGCGGACGGTTTATAAAAACGGCACGGTTTACACGGGAAACGGCTTTGTGACGGATTTTGCGGTGGAAAACGGGAAATTCTGCTTTGTGGGCGAGACGGATAAAGCCACGGCAGATGAAGTAGTCGATTTAGGCGGAAAATTCGTCTGCGCGGGGTTTAATGACTCACACATGCATGTGCTGAACCTCGGCAATGTGCTGACAATGGCGAACCTCGGCGCGCACACGACGTCTTTAAAGGAGATGCTCGACTGTCTGCGCACCTATATAAAGGAAACGGGCGTAACACCCGGCACGTGGGTGCAGGGGCGCGGCTTTAACCACGATTATTTTGCAGACGAGCGCCGCTTTCCGACACGGTGGGACTTAGACGCTGTTTCGACCGAGCACCCGATCTGCATTACGCGGGCGTGCGGGCACATCTGCGTAGTGAACTCGAAGGCGCTGGAAGTGTTGGGCATTACGAAGGACACGCCGCAAGTGGCGGGCGGCAGCTTTGCTTTAGACGAAAACGGCGAGCCGAACGGGCAGTTTTTTGAAAACGCCGTAGCGGTGGTGTACGCGGGCATTCCGGAACCGGATGAGGCGCAGCTGTGTGCAATGCTGCGTGCCTCCTGCAAGCGGCTGAACCGTTACGGCATCACCTCTTGCCAAAGCGACGACTACGAGACGTTCCCCGGTGTGCCGTATGAGACGGTGCAGAAGCTTTTGAGAACGCCGGGGCTGATGACGGTGCGCGTGAACGAGCAGGCTCAGTTTACGAACGTAGAGGCACTTTCTGAATATATCGAGAGCGGCGATGCGTATTTTGAAGACGATATGTTCCGCGCGGGACCGCTGAAGATCATCTCGGACGGGTCGCTCGGCGCACGCACAGCGTGTTTAAGCCGCCCGTATGCGGACGATGAGAACGCACGCGGCATTCCGCTATACACGAATACGGAATTGAACGGGCTTATCTCTCTTGCGAACGAAAAGGGACTTTCCGTTGCGGTACACGCCATCGGCGACGGGGCGCTCGACAACGTATTGGACGCTTACGAAAAGGCGCTTCATGAGCATCCGCGCGACGACCACCGACATGGCATCGTGCACTGCCAGATTGTGCGGCGTGACCAGATTGAGCGCATGAAGAAATTAAAGCTGCGCGTGAATTTGCAGTCGATCTTCCTCGACTACGACACGCACATTGTGCGCGAGCGTGTGGGCGATGAATTGGCGAGCACGAGTTACCCGGCTAAGACGCTTTTGAACGCGCGCATTCCGTTCTCAAACGGCTCGGACGCGCCGGTGGAGGAGCCGAACGTGATGCGCGGCATGGAGTGCGCGGTGACGCGGCGAAGCATTGGCTCAACGGACGCACCGTATCGCCCTGAGGAAGCGCTGACGGTACGGGAGGCCATCGACTCGTTTACAAAAAGCGGCGCGGTAGCATCATTTGAGGAAGGCAAAAAGGGCGAGATTGCAAACGGACAGCTTGCGGACTTTGTGGTGCTTTCCGAAGATCCGTTCAAGGCGGACGTCAACACGCTGCACCGTATTGAAGCCGAGGCGACGTATTTGGGCGGCAAATGCGTTTACAAAAAATAAAACGATGAAAATTCCGGGTAAGGCTTGTCTTTGCCCGGTTTTCGTTTATAATGGATAGGGCGCGTGTATTCGGTGCGCCGCTTATTTTTCTCAGGGGAGAACATCTATGGGTAAATTTACATTTCATCCGGTCAAATCGCTGCAGTCTGATCCGAAACTGCGCATGCTGTGCCTTTTCGGCATTGAGGGCTTTTTATTGCAGTATGCCGTTTCGCTTTACTCGCTGGCGAACAATTTGTATGCGACGAATCTTGGCGCGACGGACACGCAGATCGGCCTTGTGCAGATGGTGCCGAACATGGTGGCGGGCATCTGTATGATTCCGGTGGGATTCCTTGCGAACCGTACGAAGACGAGCCGCACGGTGCCGTTCGTACTGGCGCTGTTTTTGAGCGCGGCGTATTTTGCTTACGGCTCTGTGCCGCTGTTCGGCGAGCACCGCATGACGGCATTTTTTGTGTTTCTCGGCATGACGGTGGGCGGCATTGCGCTGTATAACGCGCAGTGGCAGACATTCTTCGGTGACGCGGTGGAGCCGGGCCTGCGCAACAGCGTGTTCACGTTCCGCAGCCGGTGTCTGTTCTTTGTGGGCATTGTGGTGCCGCTTTTGTGCGGCAATATCATGACGCTGATGCCGGACACCGAGGGAAAGCTCATTGTGCTGCGCATTTTCTTTTATATTGCAGGCGTGTGCATGCTTTTGCAGGCGCTTGTGCTGCGCCGCATCCCCTGTCCGCCGCGCAAGGTGGAGGAAAAGCAGGAGATGGGACTGAAAATGTTCCCGGAAGCTTTGAACCAGATGGTACGCAGCAAGCCGTTCCGCGGCTTTTTCATCTGCATCATGCTGTTTTACCTTTCGTGGCACCTGGACTGGAGCCTTTGGTACATAGCGGAGACAAAATATGCCGGTATGAACGAAGCGCAGCTGAGCTTTTTTCAGGCTTTGTGTTCCATTTGCCAGATGATCTTCATCGGCTTTTTCTCGAAACTGTGCCGCCGCAAATCCGAGCATTTTACAATCATTTTCGTATGCGCAGGCTTGCTGCTCTGCCCCATTACGGTGGCTTCTATGACGTTGCTGCCGCAAAGCGCGCGTATGCCGTATTTTATGATTCTGGCGCTCATCGGCAACATTCCGCAGGGTGCGACGAACATGTGCGTGGTACAGCTACTTTTGCAGGCGACGCCGAAAAAGAACCGCGCGCTTATCATCAGCATTTATACGCTGTTTGTGACGCTGAGCAACTCGCTTTTGCCGTTCTTCGGCGTTTCGGTCTACACGGCGCTCGGCGCGAACGACACGGCAATCTTCACGGTGAACGTGATCGAATCTGCGGCGCGCTTTGGGGTACTGATTATGATGATCCTCCGTTACCGCATGATGAAGCGCCGCGGCGACTTGTTCCGCCCGCTGTGCGAGGAGTAAGGAGAAACATATGGCTCTTGTTTTATACCATGTTGAAGACGCTGCGAAGGAAAAGCAGCTTTCTGCACTGTGCAGAGAGCTGCACCTGACGGCAAGACGGCTGACGAACGCCGACCGCGACCGCGCAGTTGCAGCGCTGTGCGGCGAGAAAGTGAACGCGAACGTGCAGAAAGCCCCGGCGGGCTACAAGCTGCCGGAGGTGCTGATTTTTTCCGGCTTTGCGGGTGAGATGCTGGACGTGTTCCTTGCAGCGTACAAAAAAGCGGGTATCGCGCCCATTCCGCTGAAAGCCGTACACACGGAGCACAACGACAAGTGGAGCCTTTACGCACTGTGCGAGGAGCTGCGCCGCGAGCACGCCGCCATGCTGCTGCGTGGGAGCTTTGGAAAGTAAGGTTATTGATAATTTGAAGATGGAACGACCCCGAGGATTTGAAACTCGGGGTCGTTTTTTATACAAAAAGCGCCCGCAGAAGATGATTCTGCGGTCGCTTGGGTTTGGGGTTAGTTTTCGTTTAAGGGGTTGGGGCCGGCGCCTACGTCGTAGATCTGGATATAGAACTGCGAATTGGAGACGAGGAGCATATAGGCGGGGTCGTAGCTGCGGATGGGATAGAGCGTATCGTAGGCTTTGCGCACCTCGCCATTTGCGAGCTGCTGTGCACCGAGACGGTAAGTCGCCTCCGTGACGCGGGAGGCGGCGTCGCCGTAATCGCCGGCGGCCTTGAACTCCGCGATGGCGTTTTCGTAATCGGCGTTGTTGTAATACTGCTCCGCTTTCAGCGCGTGGATGCGCAGAAGCTGCGTCGGGCAGTCTTCATATTCGCCGAGCTTTGCGAAAATTTCGGTCGCCTTGTCGTACTCGCCGTCTTCGACGAGCTTTAACGCCTGCGCGTAGTAGGCGGCGTCAATCTTCGGGAGAAGGTCTTTATCGGTGACATACTCAAAATAGGTAAGTGCTTTTTCTTCGTCGCCCTTTTCGTAGAACGCGATGCCTTTATCACAGAATGCGGCCTGCATTTTCTTATTCTGCTCCGTGTTGACTTCTTTAAAATGCGCGGCGGCAGACTTTAAGTTATCCGCTTCGAGGGCCTTCATGCCGAGCTCATAGTGACAGGTCTCGATTTTTTCGGCGGCATCCTTGTAATCCTTGAGGGGCTCAAGGAGATTTAACGCGTCTTCGTATGCACCGCTTTCAAACGTCTTTACGGCACGGCGGTACTCGGCCTCGGTGATCCGATCTTTGCTGTCTTCGTAATCGCCGAGGGCGGTGAAGGCTTCGATGGCTTCTGCGAATTTCTCGTTTTCGAGCAGGTCGCAGGCTTTTTTGTACTCTGCCTCCGTGATGCGGACGGCGCTGTCGCTGTATCCGTCGAGCGCCGTGAACGCGGTGATGGCTTCATCATACTTGCCGGCTTCGAGCAAGGCGGCGGCATCGTTATAGTGGTTCTGCGGGATGATGTAGACGATGAGCACCACGACGAACGCAGCGATGAGGACGGCGAGCGGAATGGAAACGGACAGAAAAATTTTGCGGTGGAGCCGCTTTTTGCGGGCAGCTTCCTCAGCGGCAGCCTTTTCCTCTGCCGCTTTGCGGGCGGCAGCTTCGGCGGCGGCTTTTTCCTCTGCCGCTTTCTTTTCTGCGGCGATGCGGGCGGCCTCGGCCTTTTCGGCTTCAGCCTTGTTATAGGCTTCGAGGTTTTCTTTCAGCTTTTCTTCGTCTTCAAACAGTGCGTGCTGGGGCCCGTACTCGGCACCGCAGGCGGCGCATTTTTCTTCATCTTTGTGGTTTACTTCGCCGCAGGCACACATCCAGAGATCTTTGTATTCCTGCGGGACGAACTGCGCCGCAGCTTCTTTATCCTCTGCCATTTCGGTGAAATCGCGCTGATACTGTGCACGGAGGTCTTCGTCCTCCATGACGTCCGCGACTTTCGCCTGTTCGGGGAGATTTTCAAACAGCAGTGAGGCACTGCCGTTCCAGAACACGTCTTCGCCCTCGAACTGCACCTTCTTAATGGCGACGGAGAAGCTGTACGCGGCGTCATCAACGTCGATCTCCTCGTCTGCGCCGAAGACCGCATCGCGGCCCAAAATAGGCACGAGATAGCGGCGGTCGCGCACGACGGCGAGCTCGTTTGTGGCTTTGTCGAAAATGTGGATATCGACATAAACGCTCGTCACGGCACGGGGGTCGATATTGCGGAACGCGAGACGCAGGAATGTGCGCGGGGAAGCCGCTTCTTCCTGCTCTGCGGGGAGAGTAGCTTCCGCAGTTTCGGTCTCTTCCGCTTCGGCGGACGCGGTGGGCTCTTCACGGTACAGCGCGCCGCTTTGCAGCAAGACCGGGCAGGACTCTCTATATTGATTTTTCAGTTCAAAAAGCGGCTCAAAATCGGCCATAGTTTCTTTCCGTCCTTTTTATCTGCTTATCGTCGAGGCCGTTGTGGCTTCGACGGTTTTCATACAATACATACTCAGTTTAATTATACCTGATTAGGGCGAAAAAGCAAGGAAAAAGTGCGTGGGTGGGGAGAAAGTTTTGGACAAAAGAAAGGTGCTGTGAGGTTTGCTAGTGCAGTGTATTAAAAAAGGGCGGCACAAAGCCGCCCTTTCAGGAAACCCATGCAACTGGGTTTCCTACGGCTAAACAGTCCACCGGACTGTTTAGCCTACCTTCCTAGTTTTTGCGAACACAACAGGGTTTCGCCATTTGCAAATGGCGACCAAAGGTTTCTCCTTTGGAATCCACAACCGAACGAGAAGTTCGGTTTCAACTTCTTTGAAAAAAGTTGGATCAAAAACTTTTAACCAAGGTTGCCGTCAGCTTGTTCTCTTACTTCAAGAACGGCAGCTTGCCGATGATGGCGGCGTCCTTTGCTTTGCCGCTGCATACTTGGAAGAAGCAGATGATGCGCACGACGAAGAGAATTGCAATGCAGACAGCGCCGGCAATCGGCACAATGAACGTGAAAGCAAGCACAGCGGAAACGATGAGCAGCAGGGTGCTGACGATGTCGAGCTTCAAAGCCTGACGGGAATGGAACGCCGCGTATTTGCTCTGCGGTGCCGCAAGCAGTGCGATGATGATGCCGACGGTGCCGAGAATATACGCTGCCATGGCGATGACCTTATTCTGGGAGATATCCTCCGGGTCGAACTCTGCGGTGTGATCTGCCGGATCATACACAGGCTGCTGGGGATAGACCGGCTGCTGGTATACGGGCTGCTGCGGGTAAACCGGCGACTGGGGCTGCTGCTCGGGTGCCTGCGGCTGTGCTGCCGGCTGCTCCGGAGTCCGGGTGGGCTGCGCCTGTGCCGCTACGGGCGCACCGCAAGCTGCGCAGAAGGTGCCGTTTTCGGGGATCTGTGCTCCGCATTTTTCACAAAAAGCCATAAATTTCTACCGTCCTTTCGCGCAGATACCCGCAGTCGACATGCCGCCGCCGTTTCGCCGCGCATCAATTTTTATTGTTTTTATTATAACAAATTCGATTTCGGTTGTAAATGCTTGTCAGGAAATTTTAAGAAAACCGTCAGCCGCTCTTCCTATGTTCTGTCTGCGGCTGCGAAAGCGCGTAAAGCATACGCATTTTTCCAAAATCAAGCCCGGCTCTTAAACTGCTGGGGTGAAAGGCCGGTTTGGGTTTTGAAGGCTTTGTAGAATGTGGAATAATCGGAAAAGCCGCACTCGCGGCCGGCTTCTACAGCCGGGATGCCTTCGCGCAGCATACGGCGGGCATGGGTGAGCCGAAGCGCCATGATGTAGGCGTACACTGTGGAATTGGTATATGCTTTAAAGTGGCGGTTTAAGTACGATTTGCTGACGAAGAACTCTGCGGCGATGTCTTCGAGCGTTAAAGGCTCGCTGAAATGCTCCGTGATATAGCGAATGACCTGCGGGATGACCTGTGTTTCATTGCGGTGCGTGGTATCGATAACGCCGTAGGAGCGGAAGATCGTCCACAGGTACAGCTCTACGGCGCCGGCGCAGAACTTAGGGGCGGTATCGTTTTTCTGCATATACAAGAGCTTTTTTAAGAGCGCCGTGACGAACACCGTTTCATCGCCGCGAAAAGGCACGCAGTAGCCGTGCTCCCCCACCTTTTGCAGATTTTTTTGCAGGTCGCCAGCGGGGCTGTCGATGCCTTGGAGGTACTGCGGGGTGATCCACAGCACCATGCGCTCATAGGCGGCGTGTTCGTTTGCGATGACGGGGCGGTGCATTTTGCCGGCGGGAATGATGAGCAGATCGCCGGGGCAAAGGTCGTAGACCTGATCTTCAATATAATACGTCACGCTGCCGTCCAAAAAGTAATAGAGCTCCAAAAAATCGTGCGCGTGAAACTCCATGGTGCGAAAATAGGGGTCTCGATTGTGTGAAAGCTGAAAATCTTGCCGCAGCATTTCGTCATTTTTACCTGTTTCCACGTTTTTCACCCTCTTTCTTTAGAGAAATCATAGCACAGTTTGCGCCGATTTGCAATATATGTGCCGCAATATATCATTTATTTTGCAATTCATCGTGCTATACTTACAGTAGCAGCGGTGGGAAAACTTTGCCTTTTTCTGCCGCCCGAAAGGAGTTTATTCAGATGCGAAACGATCTGTTTTTGAAAAGCGATGTTGCTAAGAATTTATATGACGCGGTGCGCGACCTGCCGATCGTCGACTACCACTGCCATCTCTCGCCGAAGGAGATTTTGGAGGACAGGGAATTCCCGGATATTGCGCAGATCTGGCTGGGCGGCGACCACTACAAGTGGCGTTTGATGCGTGCCTGCGGCGTGCCGGAGGCGCTCATCACAGGCGACGCGGAGCCGCGCGAGAAGTTCCGCGCGTGGGCGGCGTGCCTCGAGACTGCGATGGGCAACCCGCTTTATGTGTGGTCGCACATGGAGCTTTCGATGTTTTTCGGCATTGAAGACACGCTGACAGCGGAAAGTGCGGACGATATTTTTGACCGCGCGAACGCGTATATCAAGGAACACCACCTCTCCCCGCGCAAACTGATGCTGCAAAGCCATGTGGAGCTTGTGGCGACAACGGACGACCCGGCAGATTCTTTGGAATACCACAAGGAAATTGCGAAGGAGAAGAACTTCCCGGTGCGCGTGGTGCCCTCGTTCCGCACGGACGCGGCGCTGAACATTTGCCGCGCGAACTATCGCGACTACGCCTTGCACCTCGGCGAGGTGTGCGGTTTTAGTGTGGAGACGCTCGACGACCTGAAAACAGCGCTTTCAAAGCGGCTTGATTTCTTCTGCGAGAACGGCTGCCGCGTGAGCGATATCGGCATTGAGGGCTTCCCGAAGGAAGACAAAAGCTGCGATGCCGCGGAGACGTTTAAAAAGGCGCTGAAGGGAAAGACAATCCCGGAAAACGAGTTCCGTAATTTTCTATTTGAAATGTATGTGTATTTGGCGCACGAATACAAGGCGCACAATGTGACGATGCAGCTGCACCTGAACGTAAAGCGTAACGCATGCACGCGGCTGTTTGAGACCGTGGGTCCGGACGCCGGCGGCGATTGCGTGGGCGACCCGATCCCGGAGCACGAAGTTGCAGTACTTTTGGACACGATGGACCGCAGGGATTCGCTGCCGCACACAATTTTATACACGCTGGAGCCTTCGATGTATATGGCGCTTGCGACGACGGCGGGCAGTTTTAAGGGCGTTGTGCCCGGCGCAGCGTGGTGGTTCTGTGACCACAAGCGCGGCATGGAGGAGCAGCTGAATATTATGGCGGAAACCGGCCACCTTGGGCAGTTTACCGGCATGCTGACGGACAGCCGCAGCTTCCTTTCCTATGCGCGCCACGATTATTTCCGCCGTGTGCTGTGCAACAGGGTTGCGGAAGAGCTTATGGACGGCACGTTCCTCAGCGAAAAGGCGGCGCTGAAGCTGTTGACCGACCTTTGCGTGGAAAACAGCCGCAAGCTATTCGGCGAATAAAAGTCACGTTATAATAAGGAGGAATTTCCTATGAATATTGTCATTACCGGCGCGGGCGGCGTGCTTTGCAGCGCTTTTTCCCGCGCGCTTGCCGCAGACGGGCACAAAATCGCACTGCTTGACCTCAACTTGGAGGCTGCGGAGCGCGAGGCGGAGGGTATCCGCAAGGCGGGCGGCAAGGCCATTGCCGTGCAGGCAAATGTGCTGGACAAAGAGAGCCTGAAAAAGGCGCATGACGTTGTGCTGGAAAAATTTGGCCCGTGTGAGGTGCTCATCAACGGTGCGGGCGGCAACAACCCGAAGGGCACCACGACGAGCGAGTATTTCAGCAAAGAAGATATGCTGGACGAAAACGCGCGGTCGTTCTTTGACCTTGACCAGGACGGCGTTTCGTTCGTGTTCAATTTAAACTTCCTCGGCACACTGCTGACGACGCAGGCGTTTGCGACCGACATGTTGGAAACAGGCGGCTGCATTGTGAATATCTCCTCGATGAACGCGTTTACACCACTGACGAAGATCCCGGCGTACAGCGGTGCCAAGGCAGCGGTCTCGAACTTCACGCAGTGGCTGGCGGTACACTTTGCAAACTGCAACATCCGCGTGAACGCCATTGCGCCGGGCTTCTTTGCAACAAACCAGAACCGCACCTTGCTCTTTAACGAGGACGGCAGCCTGACCCCGCGCAGTCACAAAATCATCTCGCAGACCCCGATGGGCCGCTTCGGCGAGCCTGAGGAGCTGCTCGGCACACTGCGCTTCCTCATCGACAATGACGCGTCCGGTTTTGTGACCGGCATCACAATCCCGGTGGACGGCGGTTTCTCCGCGTACTCCGGCGTATAATCTGACTTTTGGGAGGAATTTTCATGATCATCGGTGCACAGGGCTTCACCATCCGCGACTATGCGCAGAACGAAGCCGATTTTAGAGAGACGGCGAAAAAGCTGCACGACATCGGCTACAAGACCTTGCAGGTCTCTGCGTTTGGCGACATTGACCCGCATATCATCCGCGAGATTTGCGATGCAAACGGGCTTTCCATCATCATTACGCATACGAACCCGCAGTTCATTCTGGAGAACACCGAAAAGGTGATTGAGAACCACCGCATTTTCGGTACGAACCACGTGGGCATCGGCATGATGCCGCAGAAATACACGGGCTCGCTGGAAGGTATGCGCGCGTTTTTGAAGGATTTCGGCCCCGCTGCCGACAAGTTGCACGACGCGGGCATGAAGCTGCATTACCACAACCACGGCTTTGAATACGAGAAATTTGACGGCAAGTGCCTCATCGACCACATGGCGGAAGAGACCGACCCGGCAAAATGGGGCTTTATTTTGGACGTTTATTGGACGCAGTACGGTGGGCGCTCGCCGCAGGTGCAGATTGAAAAAATGGCGGGACGCATTGACGTCATCCACTTTAAGGACATGAAGATGCACGGCCACGAGCAGCGCTTTGCAGCCGTGATGGACGGCAACATGGACTTTGCGTCTATTATTGATGCATGCGAAAAAACAGGCATTCAATATGCGATGATCGAACAGGACAATTGCTACGACCGCAACCCGTTTGACGAGCTGAAGCTGAGCGCCGAAAACCTGCTTCGTGCCGGCTGCACATTCTAAGGAGGGCATATGACACGGTTTACACTTTCCGCGTTTGCAGACGAAGCCTCGCCGGAGTTTGACCGGCAGATTGCAGCGCTGCACCGCAAGCATATTCCGCTGATGGAAATCCGCGGCGTGGACGGCAAGGGCATTTTGGACCTGACGGACGAGGAGATTGATGTTGTTGAAAAAAAGCTTGCAGCGGGCAATATCGGCATTTCCGCCATCGGCTCGCCCATCGGCAAGATCGGCATTGAGGACGACTTTGCACCGCACTTTGAGAAATTCAAGCGCGCTGTGGAGATTGCGAAAAAGCTGCACACCACGCGCATTCGCATGTTCAGCTTCTATATTCCGGAGGGCAAAAACCCGGAGATTTATCACGATACCGTGATCGAGCGAATACAGAAAATGGTGGACTACGGCGAAGCAAATGGCGTACACTGCTGCCACGAGAATGAGAAGGGCATTTACGGCGACACGCTCAAGCGCGTGGAGAAGCTGCACACAGCCATTCCGGCGCTGCGGTGCGTATTTGACCCCGCAAACTACATTCAGTGCGGCGATGACCCGGCGGTGAACTTTAAGGCGCTCGCACCGATCATCGACTATATGCACATCAAAGACGCGCTGTTCAAGGACGGCAGCGTGGTGCCTGCGGGTGAGGGAGACGGCTCTGTGCCGAGTATTTTAAAAACGTTGGCGGAAACGGGTAAGCCGTACATGCTGACGTTGGAGCCGCATTTGTACGATTTCAGCGGCTTGCAAAACTTGCAGGGCGAGGACGTTCTGCATAAGCACGTATATAAAGACGCGGACGAAGCGTTTGATGTGGCTTCCGACGCGCTGCACGATATTTTGAAAACCATCGAATAACAGAAAGAAGGTAATTCTATGAGCGAAACAGTAAAGGTCGGCATTGTCGGCATCGGCAACATGGGTTCGGCGCACGCAAAGAGCATTTTCTCCGGCAATATCAAGGGCATGGAGCTTGCCGCCGTGTGCGATATTGCGGAATCGAAGCGCCTTTGGGCGGACGAAAATCTGCCCGGCGTACCGTGCTATGAAGACTACAAGGAAATGATCGACAGCGGTGTGTGCGACACGGTGATCGTGGCGACACCGCATTACTTCCACTCCCCCATTGCGATCTATGCTTTTGAAAAGGGCAAGAACGTGCTGACGGAGAAGCCTGCCGGCGTTTACACAAAGCAGGTGGAGGAAATGAATGCGGCCGCGAAAAAATCCGGCAAGGTGTTCGGCATCATGTACAATCAGCGCACGAACCCGAAGTTCCAGAAAATGCGCGAGATTGTGCAGAGCGGCGAGCTGGGCGAACTGAAACGCTGTATTTGGATCATCACGAACTGGTACCGCACACAGGCATACTACGACAGCGGCACGTGGCGTGCGACGTGGGCAGGCGAAGGCGGCGGCGTGCTGCTGAACCAGTGCCCGCATCAGCTTGACTTGTGGCAGTGGATCTTCGGCATGCCGAACCGCGTGATGGGCCACTGCAAGTACGGCCATTGGCACAACATTGAGGTTGAGGACGAAGTGACGGCTTACGCCGAGTACCCGAACGGTGCGACGGGCGCGTTCATCACCACGACGGGTGAGTGCCCGGGCACGAACCGTTTGGAGATTACAGGCGACAAAGGCAAGCTTGTTTGGGAAGAAGGCAAGCTGACCTGGTGGAAGCTCGCCGTGCCGGAGCGCGAATTCTGCGTGACGTGCAAAGAGGGCTTTGCGCAGCCCGAAATGACCGTGACCGAAGTGGAAACGGACAACATTGAGCTTGGGCATAACGGCATTCTGCAGAACTTCACAAACGCTATTCTGTACGGCGAAGAACTGCTGGCGCCGGGCTATGAGGGCATTAACGGCCTGAATATCTCGAACGCCATTCACCTTTCCGACTGGACGGGCAAGCCGCAGGCTGTGCCGGTAGACGGCGAGCTGTTCCTGAAATATTTAAACGAGCGCAGAGCGACCTCGCACGTGAAGGAAGAGAAAGAAGACAGCGGCAAGATTGCAGACCTTTCCGGCACGTATAACGACCGCTGGAAGGTAAGATAAGCCGAACGACTTGTCGTTCAGCTATGGTGATGAAAAAGCACGCAGATTGAATTTGTCTGCGTGCTTTTGTTTTGAATGTGGGATTTCCGTACAGCTTAAAATTATCCGTGCATAAAAAACAATATGCAAAAGCGCCGCTTTCGGGATGAACCGAAAGCGGCGCTTTCTATGCGTTAAATCTTACGATTTAAGTTTTGATTAAGCCTTGGTGCGCTCTTCGAGGCCGTTGAGCTCGTCTCTAAGCTCCTGCGGGAGCTTGTCGCCGAACTTCTTGTAGAATTCCTCTACGCCGGCAGCTTCCTTAGCCCACTTAGCGTTATCAACCTTGAGGATGGAAGCGAGCTTCTCCTCATCGAAGTCCTTAAGACCTTCGAGGTTGATGTCTTCCGGCTTCGGAACGTAGCCGATTGCCGTCTCAACAGCGTCAACTTCGTTATCGCAGCGCTTGAGGATCCACTCAAGAACACGGAGGTTGTCACCGAAGCCCGGCCAAATGAAGTGGCCGTCTTCGTCGACACGGAACCAGTTGACGTTGAAGATCTTCGGAGCCTTGTCGCCGAGCATCTCGCCCATTTCGATCCAGTGCTTGAAGTAGTCGCCCATGTTGTAGCCGCAGAACGGGAGCATAGCCATCGGGTCACGACGGACAACGCCGACTGCACCTGCAGCAGCTGCGGTGGTCTCGGAGCCGGTGATGGAACCGATGAAGACACCGTTGTTCCAGCTTCTGGACTGGTAAACCAGCGGAACCGTATCCGGACGGCGGCCGCCGAAGACGATAGCGGAGACCGGAACACCCTGCGGGTTCTCAAACTCGCTGGAGAGGCACGGGCAGTTAGCGGTAGGAGCGGTGAAGCGGCTGTTCGGATGAGCCAGCTTGTTGCCAGCAGCAATATACTCGGGGCCATTTACCTTAGCGCCCTTCCACTCTTCTGCGTTGACCGGCGGGTTCTTGTCGAGGCTCTCCCACCAAACGGTGTTGTCATCGAGGTTACGCGCAACATTGGTGAAGATGGCGCCCTTCTGGGTGGAGATAAGAGCGTTCGGGTTGGACTTCATGTTCGTGCCGGGAGCGACGCCGAAGAAGCCGTTTTCCGGGTTGATGGCATACAGTCTGCCATCCGGGCCCTTGCGCATCCAAGCGATGTCGTCGCCGACGGTCCAAACCTTGTAGCCCTTTGCACGGTAGCCTTCCGGCGGAATCATCATAGCCAGATTGGTCTTGCCGCAAGCAGACGGGAATGCAGCGCAAACGTACTTAACCTCGCCCTTCGGGTTCTCAACGCCGAGGATGAGCATGTGCTCTGCCATCCAGCCTTCGTTCTTAGCCTGATAGGAAGCGATACGCAGAGCGAAGCACTTCTTGCCGAGCAGAACGTTGCCGCCGTAAGCGGAGTTTACGGAGATGATGGTGTTGTCTTCCGGGAACTGGCAGATCCAGCGCTTCTCCGGGTCAACGTCGCACTTGCAGTGCAGGCCGCGAACCCAGTCGTTGCTGTCGCCGAGAACGTCCATGACCTTCTGACCGACTCTGGTCATGATGGACATGTTGAGAACAACATAGATGGAGTCTGTCAGCTCAACGCCGATCTTAGCGAGCGGGGAACCGACCGGGCCCATGGAGTACGGGATAACGTACATGGTACGGCCCTTGTAGCTGCCACGAGCAATATCGTACAGCATCTTGTATGCTTCCTGCGGCTCTTTCCAATGGTTGGTCGGGCCTGCGTCCTCTTCTTTTCTGGAGCAGATGAGGGTTCTGTCCTCAACACGGGCAACATCATTCGGAGCTGTTCTGTGATAGTAGCAGCCCGGGAGCTTTTCCTGATTCAGCTTGATCATTTCGCCGGACTCAACTGCTTCCTTGCGGAGCTCTTCGAGCTGCTCTTCGGAGCCGTCGATCCAAACAACCTGATCCGGATTGACAAGAGCTTTCATCTCGTCGATCCAAGCAAGAATTGTCTTGTTGTTAGTCATTGTTATTTCTCCTTTCGCCAAAAAGGCAAATAAAATGTAAAATAACCCATTTGTCTTTATTCTACCACAAGTTCTCCGCATAATCAATTACAAAATCATGAATTACCCCCATCTTTTTTCGATATAGCGGTATTGATTTAGCGCATATCAGAGGAAATTTGCGGAGTTTTTTAATAATCGAGCTGTAAAAGCGTTACGCGTCCGTTTCGGCGGGTGGCGTTCATATCGATAAGGCGCTGATTTTCGCTGCCGCGAAAGAGCAGTTCAAGATTACGCTGCTGTTCGATATACGGCCCGTCCACCAGAACGTCGCACGCGTTTAAAAGCGCGTCCACATCGGGGTTGTGCATAGAAACAAGCTGCTCATATGTCCAGCCGGAATAGGCGGTGACGTCTTTATGCAGGGCGTGCACCTGCTTTGCGAGCGCTAAAAGCGGCTTTGGCTGGCAGAACGGCTCACCGCCCGAAAACGTGATGCCGCGCAGCAGCGGATTTTTTTTGAACATGTCAAAGATGACATTGGTGTCTTCCACCCTGCCGCCCGCAAAATCATGCGTTTGGGGGTTATGGCAGCCGGGACAATGGTGCGGACAGCCCTGTGTGAACACGGTGAGGCGGATGCCGCGCCCGTCCACGATGGAATCGTTCACGATGCCGGAAATGCGGATTTCCATTTTGCCGTGCCTTACAGGCTATGCTTTACGCGGTCGTGTTCTTCGGCGCGTTTGGCGTCATTCCAGCGGTCGGTGGTGCCGACAAGGTAGCCTGTGATGCGGCGGATGCGGTCGAACCCGCGGCCTTCGCCGACGATGATGGTTTTTGTATTTTTCTGCGTTTTGGGTGACATGATAACTGCCTCGATTCTTTTTATAAATACATTTTTACATTCATTTCAATTTTTCTAAAGGCGGCGGATTCCGCCTTTTAGGTGGTTCTTGGGCTGATTTCGCGCAGCGAAATTGATGATTTTCAATCATCAAAAGCACAAAACCATAGCTGAACGACTTGTCGTTCAGGTTAAACCCATGTGTTGCCGTTTTTGCTTTTATGAACTTGCGATGCAAGTTCATTGGGAGACCCCCTAATTGGGTCTCCCATACTTCAACAGTCCACCGGACTGTTGAAGTTCCCGTCCTGATTTTTGGTAGGCAAAAGGGTTTCGCCATTTGCGAATGGCGACTCGGGGCTTCGCCCCAAGACCCCACCGCCTTTGAAAAGGCGGGCGAAACTTTTAATCACCGTTGAGGGTAACTTTGCTCTATCGAATCAAATGCGAATAATCCGGGACGTCGTGGTAGCGCTTTTTCAGCTCCAGAAGCCTTTCGAGGGGAACGCCTTCACCCTCTCTTCTGCCGCACCTCGGGCACACCTCGTCGATGATGCCGTTATACCCGCACACAGGGTCTCTGTCTACGGGGTGGTTGACCGAGCCATAGCCGATGCCCATTTCTTTCATGCAGCGCACGATGCTTTCAAATGCGTCGATATTTTTGCACGTATCGCCGTCGAGCTCCACGTAGCTGATATGCCCCGCATTCGTGAGCGCGTGAAACGGCGCTTCTCTGCGAATCTTTTCATAGGCGCTGATGGGGTAATACACCGGCACGTGAAACGAGTTTGTGTAATACTCTCTGTCCGTAACGCCGGGAATTTTGCCGTATTTCTTTTGGTCTATGCGCACAAAGCGGCCGGAAAGCCCCTCTGCGGGCGTTGCGAGCAAGGTGAAGTTGAGGCCGGTCTCACGGCTTTTTTCGTCCATTTTCTCCCGCATATGGGAGATAATCTCAAGCCCCAGCTTCCAGCTTTCTTCGCTTTCGCCGTGGTGCTTACCGGTGAGGGCTTTTAAGGTCTCGGCAAGGCCGATGAAACCGACACTTAAGGTGCCGTGCTTTAAGACTTCGGCGACGGAATCGTTGCGGTCGAGCTTTTCGGAATCGATCCACACGCCCTGCCCCATGAGAAACGGATAATTATACACCTTTTTGCTGCACTGGATTTTGAAGCGGTGCAGAAGCTGTTCTTCCACGAGCGCGATTTTTTCATCGAGCAGCTTATAGAACGTTTTCATATCGCCCTTCGCTTCAATGCCGATGCGCGGCAGGTTGATGGAGGTGAAGCTCAAATTGCCTCTGCCGCAGGTGACTTCCTTTGTGTTATCGAATATATTGCCCATGACGCGCGTACGGCAGCCCATGTACGCCACCTCGGTGTTATAATCGCCGGGTTTATAGTATTGCAGGTTGAACGGGGCGTCCAAAAAGCTGAAATTCGGGAACAGGCGCTTGGCGGAGCAGCGCAGCGCGTGGCGGAACAGGTCATAGTTCGGGTCGCCCTCGTTGTAGTTGACGCCCTCCTTGACTTTGAAAATTTGAACCGGGAAAATGGGTGTTTCGCCGTCGCCGAGCCCCGCTTCCGTAGCGCGGAGCAGGTTGTGCACGGCCATTCTGCCCTCCGGCGAGGTATCCGTACCGTAGTTTAAGGAGCTGAACGGTACCTGTGCGCCGGCGCGGGAATTCATGGTGTTTAAATTGTGGACGAGCGCTTCCATGGCCTGATACGTGGCAGCATCCGTCTCTTTGTAGGCGGTCTTTGCGGCGTATTCCGCGGCGGCGCGGGCAGCGTCGCCCGTGATGATCTGGAAGCCGTTTTCTGCTTGATGGCGCGGCAGAAACGCGCGCAGCTTTTCGGCGTAAGCTTCTGCGGTGTGCATTGTGACATCGGTGCCGAGCGCTTCTTTGATGGCAGCCGTCAGCGCGGCGGCATCGGAGGCGCTCATATCAAACCGCACCTCAATATACTGCGCAAGCGCACGGAAATACTGCTTGCGGTATGTTTTCTTCACGCCCTCCGCCATAGCGTAGTCGAAATTCGGCACGCTCTGGCCGCCGTGCATCTCGTTTTGGTTTGCCTGAATGGCGATGCACGCGAGCGCAGCGTAGCTGCGGATGTCGTTCGGCTCTCTCAAATAGCCGTGGCCTGTGGAAAATCCGTCTTGAAACAGCTTTAAAAGGTCAATCTGACAGCATGTTTCGGTGAGGGCGTAAAAGTCTTTATCGTGAATGTGGATGTCGCCGCTCGCGTGTGCTTCGGCAATCTCCGGCGGGATGACATATTTATCGTAAAACGCCTTGGCGCTTTCGGAGCCGTATTTCAGCATGGTGCCCATGGCGGTATCGGCGTTGATATTCGCGTTTTCGCGCTTTAAGTCATCCTCTTCGGACGGGCGGAACGTGAGATTCTCAAAAATCTTCACGAGCTCGTCGTCCATTTCGCGCAGGTGCTCATGCTCCGTGCGATAATTGATGTAAGCGTTCGCCGTTTTGGCGTAATCGGCGGCAAGAAGCTTTTCCTCCACCACGTTTTGAATTTCCTGCGCCGTGGGTGTACCCGGCAGCTTTTCGAGCGCCGTAAGCACCTCTTCGGTCAATTCGTTCAGATCGGCATCGCTCATACGCTCTGCGGCGATCCTGGTATTGGCCTTAAAAATGGCGCTTTTGATTTTCCGCGCATCGAACGACACCTTGTCCCCGCTGCGCTTGACAATATATCGAATCATACGTTTAACTTCCCTTTCCGTTTCTCCCCTGCGGCAAAGCCTAAGAGCCTTCGCTTTGCGCTTTCTGTACTTTCGATTATAGGCGCTTTTCCTATACATGTCAAGGGCATATTTAGTGTAAAAACCACTATATATAGTATTAGGTTTACATAATAATAACAAAATATACCGCGCGTCATAAAAGCGGTTTTCTCCATAACGCGCGGTATAACTTGTGATTTCATGGCGTTTTTTCACGGTTTTTGGGGCACATTTCGGCGCGGTTGTACACCGTCTATACCCGTTTATAAGCCCTATGCACGCCATACGGCGGTTGACAAAATAAAACGCGTTTTTTCACGAAATTTTTTGCCGGCTTTTTTAGTTGATGACGGCACCGAGCAGCCCCGCGAGATACACCGCGCCCTCCAAATCGATCTTTGTTTTCTGCATTTTTGCAAAGCGGATATCGGTGCGCAAAAATTTAGCACGGCGCAGGTCGCATTCTTTCAGCTGCGCATTGCGGAACACGGTCTCCGTAAGGTCGCAGCCGGAAAGATCGGCTTTTTCGAGGTCCGCTTCCGCAAAGCTCGTACCGCGCAGACTGATTCCGGAAAAGTCCTGCTTTTTGAGCGGACAATGATCGAGCACACAGTATTCGAGTGTGCCGCCGCGCACGGCCCAGCCGGTGAGGTCTGCGCCCGCAAAGGAGCAGCCCGAGACACGGCAATTCTCAAACGCGGTGACAAACAGGCTTGCGCCCGAAAACGTGCAGTTTTCAAACGAACAGCCGCGCGCCAAAATGTCGTTTAAGCGAGAAAAATCGAACGCGCACGCAGAAAAGCGGCATTTTTCAAGCAAAGCGCCGGAAAACATCGCGCCGCGCAGGTCGCAATTTTCAAACGTATAGCCGCGCAGCTCGGCGTCCGTAAAATCGGTATCGCCGAGCCGCGCGTTTTTATACGTGTTCTGTTCTAAAGAGAACATTACTCTTCTTCCGTCACGGCGATGTGCAGCTCTTTGAGCTGTGCCTCGGTGACTTTGGACGGTGCGTCCATCATGACATCCTGCGCGCTCTTGTTCATCGGGAACGCGATGACCTCGCGGATGGATTCTTCGCCGGAGAGCAGCATAACCATGCGGTCTACGCCCGGGGCGATGCCGGCGTGCGGCGGCGCTCCGTAGCAGAATGCGTTGTACATGGCCGGGAACTTCGCCTTTACATCGTCTTCGCCGAGGCGTACCATCTCGAACGCCTTGACCATGATCTCCGGGTCATGGTTACGCACAGCACCGGAGGAGAGCTCTACGCCGTTGCAAACGAGGTCGTACTGGTCTGCCAGAATGTCGAGCGGGTCAATCTCGCCGCGCTCGGCCTTAAGCAGCGTTTCCATACCGCCGGAGGGCATGGAGAACGGGTTGTGGCAGAACTCCAGCTCGCCGGATTCCTCGCCGATCTCGTACATGGGGAAATCGACGATCCAGCAGAACTCGTAGCGCTCTTTATCCATGTGGCCCTCGCACGCCGCGCCGAGCATACGACGCATGACGCCTGCGGTCTTCTGGGCCTCCTCACGCTTGCCTGCGGAGAGGAACACGAGCGTATTCGGCTCGAGAGACAGCGCGGATTTGACGGCTTCCACGGTCTTTTCATCCGCATTGATAAACTTTGCGATGCCGCCGGCAATGGCGCCGGATTCATCGACCTTGAACCAGTACGGCTTCTGGCCGGCCTGCACCTCTACGTCTGCGCAGAGCTTATCGACCGCCTTGCGGGCAAGCTTGCAGTTGGAGACCGGAACAGCCTTGACGATGTTGTTTTCAAACGGGCCGAAGCCGCAGTTTTGCAGAATGTCCGTAACGTCCTTGACGCGCAGGTCGATGCGCAGGTCCGGTTTATCGGAGCCGAACTCCTCCATGGCCTGACGGTACGGGATGCGGGCAAACGGTGCGGAGGACGCGATGTTATACGTGCCGTACTTTGCAAAAATCGGCGGAAGAACGTCTTCGATGACGGCAAAAACGTCTTCCTGCGAGGCAAACGCCATTTCCATATCCATCTGGTAGAATTCACCCGGAGAACGGTCGCCGCGCGCATCCTCGTCGCGGAAGCACGGTGCGATCTGGAAGTAGCGGTCAAAGCCCGCGGTCATGAGGAGCTGCTTAAATTGCTGCGGTGCCTGCGGCAGGGCGTAGAACTTGCCCGGGTGCTTACGCGCCGGGACGAGGTAATCGCGCGCGCCCTCCGGCGAAGAAGCCGTGAGGATCGGCGTGGTGATCTCTAAAAAGCCGTGCTCCGTCATAGCGGTGCGCAGAGCGGAAACAACGTTGCAGCGCAGGATGATGTTGGCTTTCACTTCCGGATTACGCAGGTCGAGATAGCGGTATTTTAAACGCTGGCTCTCGTCCGCTTCGCGGGAGTGGTTGATCTCGAACGGCAGCTCGTTATAACGGCAGCGGCCGAGCACGGTGATCTCCGTCGGCGCGATCTCGATGTCGCCGGTGGGGAGCTTCGGGTTTTTGCTGGTGCGCTCGCGCACGATGCCCGTAACGGAAATCGTGGATTCCTTATTGAGGGGCTTTACAATGTTCATCATCTCTTCGTTTTCGATGACGACCTGCGTGGTGCCGTAGAAATCGCGCAGCACCAAAAACGCAAAGTTATTGCCGACTTCGCGGATGTTTTCCATCCAGCCGACCAGTGTGACGGTCTCGCCTGCGTTTGCAAGGCGGAGTTCGCCGCAGGTATGGGTTCTCGATTGTGTCATGATTGATTTCCTCTTTCGTTAGTGTGACCGGTTAAAATGTGATGGGCATGGCGTCTTCCTGTTCGGTGACGGCCGTGATGTACGTATCAACAAAGTCATCGTTGAGGGAGATCTTCTTCTTTTCGCCCGTCTTCATGTTTTTAAGCACGGCTTCGCCGTTTGCGATCTCATCGTCGCCGAGGACGATGCTGTACTGCGCGCCGATTTTGTCGGCGTATTTCATCTGGGCTTTCAGACCGCGTGCACACAGGTCGCAGTCTGCCGCGATGCCGCAGCTGTGCATTTTTTCGGTGAGCTGGAACGCCTTCATCTGCGCCGCTTCGCCCAGAGACGCGATGTAGACCTCGCACTTTGCGTCATTTCCGAAGTCTGCGCCCATCTCGTTCATCGCCATCAGGATACGGTCAAGACCGAGACCGAAGCCGAGTGCCGGTGTGGGCTTGCCGCCGACTTCCTCCACGAGGCCGTCGTAGCGTCCACCGCCGCCGAGTGCAAAGCCGAAGCGCTTCGAGGGGAACTCAAACACGGTGCGGGTATAGTAATCGAGGCCGCGGACGAGGCCGGGATCGATGGAAAACGGAATATTGATAGATTTCAGCAGCGTCTGCACCTTTTCAAAGTGCGCACGGCAGTCGTCGCAGAGATAATCCGTGCTCTTCGGCGCACCCTTGGCAATCTCACCGCAAACGGGGCTTTTGCAGTCCAGAATACGCATGGGGTTGCGCTCCAAGCGGGAATTGCAGGTCTCGCAGAGCTGATCCTTATAGCCCTCGAAATACGTTCTCAGCGCCTTTCTGTACTCTGCGCGGCAGGTGGGGCAGCCGATGGAGTTGATGGAAACCTCAATGTCATCGGCAAGGCCGAGGCGATTGAAAATGGACATGGCCATAGCGATGACCTGTGCGTCCGCCGCCGGTTCTGCGGTGCCGAACATCTCCACGCCGAACTGATGCAGCTCGCGCAGACGGCCTGCCTGCGGCTTTTCGTAGCGGTAGCAGGAGGTCTTATAGTAGAGCTTTACCGGGTAACCGCCGTTATACAGGCCGTTTTCCAGCATGGCGCGCACGGCGCCCGCCGTGCCCTCCGGGCGCAGCGTAATGGAGCGGCCGCCCTTATCTTCAAACGTGTACATCTGCTTTTCCACTACGTCGGTGGTGTCGCCGACGGAGCGCAGGAAGAGCTCGGTGTGCTCAAACACCGGGGTGCGGATCTCGGAAAAGCCGTTCAGTTCCGCTTCATCCGTCATAACGGCTTCCACAAGCGACCATTTTTCGGATTCACCCGGAATGATATCCACGGTGCCCTTAGGCGCTTTTGTGATCAATTCCATAAAATATCCCTCTCATTCATGAAAAATAAAAAAACCCTTACCCAAAACGGATAAGGGACGAAACAGGTTCGTGGTGCCACCCTTTTTCGGGAGAAAAAGCGAAAGCTTCCCCTCCCCTTTCTTTCCTTAACGCGGAAAACGCACTTTCGTGCGGCTCACGGGTGTCTTTCTCTGCCGGATGCACGCGCCGCTCTCAGCATTTGCGGCGCTCTCTGTTTTGTGCCCCATGGCAGATACTCTTCCCGGTCAATGCCGGTGTATTTTCAAAGCATACGCTTTGGTTTTAAATTTACAGCTTTACAATCTCGCGCCAATCGAGGTCGCCGCGCTCGAGACCATGGATGAGCACCTCTGCCGTTGCGATGTTTGTCGCCACGGGAATGTTATTCAGGTCGCAGAGACGGAGCAGGTTTTTATCGTGCGGCTCCAGTGCCTGCTTCTGCATGGGGTCGCGGAAGTACAGCAAAAGGTCGATCTCGTTACAGGAGATACGCGCCGCAATCTGCTGATCGCCGCCCTGTGGGCCGCTTAAAAAGCGGTGGACCGAAAGACCGGTTGCTTCCTCTACAAGCTTACCGGTGGTGCCGGTCGCACAGAGATTATGCCGGCTCAGGATGCCGCAGTAAGCGATGCAGAACTGTACCATAAGCTCTTTTTTTGCGTCATGCGCCGTAAGCGCGATATTCATGAAAATTCCTCCCTGTTTATAATCATTCGGCCCCTATCCCAAATGTCACAACGATAAGGGAACCGAAACACCGTTCATGCGTGCCGCTATGCGGGAAAGCGCCGTCATGCCGGGCAGGTCATCCGCCGGCACGCAGCCACGCTGAAAAGCAGCCGTCATTTGTCTATCTTCGGGTACGATGCCGATGAGCCGCACGCCGCTTTGGTCGATGACGTCATCGAGGTCGCGCAGGCCGCCGGCGTCTTCCCGCCCGGCGGAAAGGCTGCCGAAATATTCGGCGTTAAAGCGATTGATGACGAGCCGCTGCTGCGGTACCTCAAGCTCTGTTAAAAGCCTGCGCACGATGGACGCATCGCGGATACACACGGGGTCCGAGTTGCACACAATAAGCGCGCAGTCCGCCGCCGCTGCCGCCGCGCGGAAGCCACGCCCCACGCCCGCGGGAGAATCAAGGATCACGCGGTCAAAATAGCGCTTTAAAAGCGGAACGAGTCTAAGCATGACGCGTTCCGGCACAAGATCTTCGCCGCTTGCCGGGGCAGGCATTAAAGACACGCCGGGCATGGTCACGCACGGGTAAATCGCATCCGCAGGCGCGCAACGCCCTGCCACAACGTCCGAACTGTCGAACACGAGCGCTTCCTCTGTGCCGGTCATACGGTCCAGGCTGCGCAGGCCCGCGTCACAATCCAAAAGCAGAACGCGTTCGCCGCCCGCCGCAAACTGAGAAGCCAGCCCAAGCGAAACGGTGGATTTTCCCACGCCGCCTTTTCCCGATGTGACAACAATAGCAGTACCCATAGATAATACCTCATTAAACATAATAACATAAAAATGCACGGTAGTCAAAAGTAAAAATGGCTATACCGCAATTTTATCACAGCGAGACAAAAACACGGCGGCTTTTTTGTCGAAGCAGACAAATATCCTCCCTAAGCACGCGTCATTCCGCACCCTCTGTTACCGTGGTTTCTGCTCTTTTTGCCTCCTTTTGGAGCGTTTCGGCAAAATAAGCTTCAAAAACGGCCTTTGCCGTCTCTTTTGCGGCATCGCCCTTGCCGCCGTATTCGATGACGACCGCCACGGCAATCTCCGGGTTCTCGTACGGCGCAAAGCCGATGAACGTCAGGTTATCGGAATGGTCGGCGTTTTCCGCCGTGCCGGTCTTGCCCGCAACGGCAATGCCGAAATCCGAAAAGGTCGAGGCCGCCGTGCCCTCTGTGCACACCTGCCGCATGCCCTCGCGCACGACCTTGAAATATCCGTCTTCAATCTCCGCCTGTAATACGACCTCCGGCTCTGCGGTCTCTTTTTCCACCGCGCGGTCGTAGTCCGTGACTTTATTTAAGAAATGCGTTTTGTAGCGCGTGCCGCCGTTTGCGATCATGGCGCAGTATTCCGCAAGCTCGATCGGCGTGAACATATCGTCGCACTGGCCGATGGCCGCCTGAATGGTGAGGCCGTCATACCAATTTGCGCCGTGGCGCTCCGTATACGTTTTGGGGTCGGACATGATGCCCGCAGTCTCGTTCAATTCGCACCCGGTCTTTTCGCCGAGAGAAAACAGCTCTGCATACGTGTGCATTTTGTGAATGGTCAGCATGCGGCCCACATCAAAGAAAAACGCGTTGCAGGAGTTGCGGATGGCGCCATACACATCTACCTCGCCGTGCACGCCGAGGCAGCCCGGTTCGTAATCCGGCGCATAGTAGTGGTACGCGCCGTCGCAGTTCACGGGGTGAGAGGTCGGCGTGATGACGCCTTCCTCCAGCGCCGCCAAGGCGACAAGGGGCTTAAAAACGGAACCCGGCGTAAAGATGCCGTTTAATGCGCGGTTGAAAAGCGGCCGGCTTTCGTCCGCATAAAGCTGCGTCAAATACGCATCGTCCGTATTGTACTTTTCAAGGTCGAAATTCGGGTAGGTCGCGCCGGCGATGATGCCGCCGGTGTTCACGTCCAAGGCGACAACCGCACCGGCCTCGCAGTCTTCGGTCGGCTTCGCTTCAATCTGCTCGGCGAGCGCGTTTACGGCCGCGCGCTGCACATTGCTGTCTATGGTAAGCCACACGGAATCGCCCGCTTCCGGCGGCTCCGTCACGGTGGTGGAGGTCACTTTGCCGGTAGCATCCGTTGTGACGCTCTCTTTGCCGTTTTTGCCGCGCAGGGTGGACTCGAACACGCTCTCAATGCCGCTTTGGCCGACGGTATCCGTATAGGAATAGCCGGAAACGTTTGAGGCGGAATACGTATTGCCCGCTTCCTCGGCGGCATCGTACTGCTCCTGCGAAATGGCACCCAGCGTGCCGACGATATGCGGGGCCAAATCGCCCTCCGGGTATTCGCGTGTCTGCTCCACCTGCGTTTCAATGCCCGGTAAATCTGCGCTGCGCTCACTTAAGAGCTCCACCGTTTCGATGGAAATGTCTTTTGCGAGCACGAACGGGTTCGTGCGGCTGAAATACGCGCGCTCCATGCCGTAGCGCACGGACGCGATGCGGCGGATGTCTTCGGGGTTTGTATAGGCTTCGAGGTCATACCGCTCGATGAGCGATTCCATGCACTCGTCTGCCGTGGCGCTCGAGGGTAAGTCTAAGACGTCTTCGCTTTTCAGCGTTTCGATCTCGGCGGTCATTTTGGTTTTAAACTGATATTTGCCCGATTTGATTTCGATGGGAAGGCGATCCGTCCACGGTACATTCAGCGTTTCGAGCAGCTTTACAGCCTCCAAAACGACAGCATTGCGCGTTTCATTGCTGCCGGAAAGACGACTGTATATGGCATTATACACGGAGCGGTTGCCTGCGAGCACGTTTCCGTTACAGTCCAAAATTTCGCCGCGCGTGCCGGTGAGCTTTAAGTACGTCGCGGAGGACTGTACGGCCTCCTCTTCAAACGTGCTGCCCTCTAAAAGCTGCCACTGGGCAAGCCGCCCGATATACAAAAGAAAGACGACAGCAAGCATAACGCCGCAGAAAATATAGCGGCCGCGTCCTTTTTTCACAGCTGTCGTCTCCCTTCGTTGAAAACTTAAATTTTTTGCAGCTTATGCAGCTTTGACCTGCGCCGCCGTATGGCGCTGCGCACGCGGGGCTTTCGCACCCACGCCTGCAAACCGTAGCACACGGGTATCGTTAAAAGCGTGTAAAAATAGATGGGCAGATACTTTGTGACGAGCGCGTACAGCGTCAGTGAATACCCGGCTGCGACGTACAGCACGAGCCAATCGAGCAAAACGGCGACGGCACAGCTCCACAGACCCATCAATACCGATGTGAAAAGCTGAATTTGAATTCTGGTGCCGCACAGGCCGCTCAGCAAAAAGCACAGCACGCCGAACGTGAGCGCGTGATACCCGAACACAGCCCCGCTGCCGACATCGGCAAGAAACCCGGCGTACATGCCGAACGCCATAGCGGGTGTGCACGCCTCCACCATGGCAATGGTGAGCGCGGCAGAGAGCACCGGAAGCGGTTTTACGCCCATGATCTGCGGCAGCAGCCCCGGTGTATCCTGTAACAGGAACAGCAGCAGGATCTCAACCGCATACAAGACATAGCGTATCCATTTTTTGCGGTTCGGCACAGCTGTTCACTCCTTTTATTCATTTCCCTTGCTTGCGGTCTGCGCGGGGTCTTCTTCATCTTTGTTATTCGTCTCCGGCAAGCCGGTTGTAACGTCGCCCTTGCCGTCGAAATCCGTCACGACAAAGACATCCGTCACCTCTGTTACGTCCACGTATGGGGTCAAAATGGCATAGTACGAGGAATCCGCGTTGCTGCGCTCCACGCTGTCCACACGCCCGATGAGCAAATCGCCCGGGAACACGCCGCCCGCGCCGCTCGTGGTAATGATGGAGCCCGGCTGCACCTCGGTATCTCTTGTAAGGTACAGCATTTTCACCTTGCCGCTGTTTGCAAACTGGATGTCGCTTGTGACGACGCCGCTTTCCTTGCATGATTTATCCGTGGCGCCGATCTGCGTCTTTTCGGATAAAATCGACCGCACGCGGCTTGACGCGGCGTAGACCTCCTCCACAACACCTACGACGCCCGTTTCCGTGATGACGGCATCGCCGACGGATACGCCCGCAAGGCTGCCGCAGTTGATGGTGAAATCACCGAACACGTCGTTCGGGTCGCGCCCTACGACGCTTCCCGCGGCTAATTGCAGGTCGGGCATGGCTTTTTTGACGGAGAGGATATTTTCATACGAAGCATTCTCGTCTTTTAAGGTGTAGTAATCCACAAGCTGTTCGCGCAGCTTCCGGTTTTCCTCCGAAAGGTCGTTGTACAGCGCTTTAAGCTCCTCTTTGGACATGCCGTCCAAATTTAAAAACTCCTTTGCGCCCTCGGTGGTATTTGTCCCCGCCGTGAGCAACGGTGCGGATACCGTGCCGAATACGTTTGAGAACACGGATGTTCCGGCGTTTAAGCCGTACACGAGCACGCCGAGCAGAACGACGACCGCGATCATTAAAATTTTAAAATTTTTAGAAGTGAATTTCTCCATGCGCCGCACCTGCCTTTCAATTTTTATTTAAAGTCAAATTCAATTTATTTTTCTGCGGCTTTTACCGCGCCGCGCGCGTTTGCGGGGATATGCGCTTTGCCCTCTAATGTGCGGCCTGCACCCTCGGCTACGCAGTCGAGCGGGCGCTCCGCGACCTGCACGGGCAGGCCCGTCGCTTCATGCAAAAAGCGGTCTAAGCCACGCAGCAGTGCACCGCCGCCCGTGAGCGTGAGACCCATATCCAAAAGATCTGCGGAAAGCTCCGGCGGGGTCCGCTCCAAAACGCGGTGTACGGACTCGAACACAGCTTTCAGCGGCACCAAAAGCGCCTCGCGCACGTCTTCTGCCGTGACGGTGATATTTTTCGGCTGGCCGTCCGCCGCGCTGCGACCGCGCACCTCCATGGAGACACTGCCGAGTTCCTCAAGCGGGTAAGCGGAGCCGATCTGCAATTTCACGTCCTCCGCAGTGCGTTCGCCGATGAGCACACCGTACTTTTTGCGCAAGTACGAAACGATAGCTGCGTCAAATTTATCGCCTGCCACACGGACGGAATCTGCCACGATGGGGTCGCCGTAGGAGATGACCGCCGTTTCGCTTGTGCCGCCGCCGATGTCCAGAACCATGCTCGCAACCGGCTCGCCCGTGGGCAGCCCTGCGCCGATAGCCGCCGCGACCGGCTCCAAAATGAGCTCTACACGGCTTGCACCCGCCTGCTTTGCGGCGTCCTCCACCGCGCGGCGCTCCACCTCCGTAACGCCGGAGGGAATGCAGATGACGATGTGCGGACGCGTGAACGAACCGGCCTTGATGGCCTTGCGCACAAAGTATTTGAGCATGGCTGCCGTCACCTCAAAATCCGCGATGACGCCGTCTTTTAACGGGCGCACCGCCGTGATGGACTCCGGCGTGCGGCCGAGCATTTCTTTGGCCTTTTTGCCGATGGCTAAAACCTCGTTGGAGTTCGCGTCCACCGCCACCACGGACGGCTCGCGCAGCACGATGCCCTCACCGCGCACATAAACGAGCGTGTTGGCCGTGCCGAGGTCGATGCCGATATCTTTGATAGATGTTGAAAAAAGAGAAAAAAGCGAGGAAAGACCCGCCATGATTGTAGATTGCAGAGAACCCATAGGATAAAACCTCCCGAAACGGGTAAAACTTTGGTAAGCAGCGCGTCTTTGCGGCGCACGGTACTCATACTTATTCAGTATAACAAAACAGCGGCGGAGCTTCAACCGAAAAATCGTGAACACCGCCGCAATTTGAAAATTTATTTTGTCCCCGTGCTTCCGAATCCACCTGCACCGCGGTCAGTCTCCGTTAGAGATGTGACCTCCTCAATCACCGGCGCAAAATACGGCATAATAATCATTTGCGCAATGCGCTCGCCCGGCTGCACCGTGTACGGCTCCGCGCTGAGATTGTGCAGGCCGATCTGGATTTCGCCGCGGTAATCGCTGTCGATGACACCGACACCGTTCGTGACATGAATACCCTTTTTGATACCGAGACCGCTGCGAGTGAAAACGAAGCCCGCCGTGCCCGCGGGGATCTCCGCCGCAAGACCGCTCGGAAATACGCAGCGCTCGCCCGGCTCAATCGTCTGCGGGGCGTCCATACACGCGCACAGGTCATAGCCCGCGCTGCCCGCCGTCGCCTGCTTCGGGATGATCGCACCCTCGCGCACACGCATCAGTTTTAAAACCATATTTTGTTCCATTTTTTGCTCCTTGTCTATATACAGTATCCCAAAAATTCCCGTTTTTCACACTTTTTCCCGGTTTTCCCTCATTGTGGATAACTGTTTCCACAGCGCTGTGGAAAATGAAAAACGGCTTATTTCTGCGGTTTTTTTGAGTTCACAGTCTGTTCAAAAAGAAAGTTCTAAACACTTTCCACCGAGTTTTCCACAATCAAAGCACGCCGCGGAGGAAAAGTCCTCGGGTGCAGTCGGAATGCGGCTTTTCATGACGAACGGCAGCGTCTAAAATCGCCTGCGTTTCCACGGCGTTTTCCACAGAGAAGCGCAAAACACCGAAATCGACATTTGAAACGGGGCGGTCAAAGAGCACGAGCGGCACGCTGTTAAAGACCTCGGAATACACGGTTTTGCCCTCAAAACGCGTGCAGTGCACGGGAAATTCCACGCCCTTGCGGTCACGGATTTTGCCCGCATGCTTGCAGTTTAAGCAGCCCTTCGGCGAATTTGCAAGCGGACAGTTACGCGTGAGCATCAGGGGCTGACGGCCGTAGAGCAAAATGCCGCGCGGCAGCTCGCCGCCAAGGCCGCGAATTTCGTCGCCGGTCAGTTCAAAGGAAAGCTCGGTATCGTCTAAGCCGAATTCTTCAAAAAAGCGCAGGCATTCCGTATTGAATACATTGAGCGAAAATCCGCCGTGCGCGGACACACCAAGCTCCTTGCACAGGGCGAGCGCACCGAGATTGCCGCAGTAAAAGTGCGTATCGCCCATGGCTTTGCACGCTTTCATGCGTGCGCGCACCGCGTTTTCGATACCCCACAGCGCGCGCGGCAGGGCAAGAATTACCTTAACACCCGCGTTTTTGCAACGCGTGCGCGTCGTTTCGTCGGCGTCGAGCGGCAGAACGACCGCTTCCAGCATGGAAATATTTTCCGGAACCTGCGCGCAATCTTTGAAGAACGCGCGGAGTTTAGGCCGGCCGCTTCCACCATGTGTACGCGTATCGAGCGGAATATTTTTAAACGGCACTGCGGGCTTTTCGCGGCGCTGTTCGCCGAGCTTTTCCAGCGCTTCACGGCGCAGACCGTTCAAAACGGAAATAGGCAATGTGGTTTTTTCATCGGTGTCGATCTGCACCGCTTCGCACAAATACGGCGTGCCGCCGGTTTTTCTTAACTGCTGCTCCCAGCGTTCGGTGTTGACGGGCAGCTTCTGCGCGATTTCGCATATGCAGTCTTCTGCCGTGACGACAGATTCGTTTTCGCCGTCCGAGACTGTGACGCGCGGATTTTCGCCCGCAAAGGCGCTTAATGTGAATGTCACCGGCACACGCTGCGCTTCGTTTTTATATAAAGTATGCAGCTGCGCGAACACGGCGGAATTTGCGCTTTCCACGTCTTCCTTTGTGCGGGTGCCGAACATGATGCGTCCTCTGTGAGCGGACAGATAGCCGTCCGTAAAGCCGGAGCGCGAGAACACCGCGTTTAAATGTTCGAGCAGGTTTTCCGGCACAGACTCGCCGTCTGCCGCTTTTCGGCACGCCGCGACTGCCGCCGCCACGTATTCCGGCCGCTTCATGCGACCCTCGATCTTTGCGGAACATACGCCGGCGTTATGCAGCGTTTCGATGTGGTCGATGAACGACATATCTTTTAAACTGAGGTCGTGCCCCGTGCCACCGGGCGCGGCAAACGGCAGACGGCAGGTTTGAGCACAGCGCCCACGGTTGCCGCTGCGGCCGCCGAGCATGGCGCTGAAATAGCACTGGCCGGAAAGCGACATGCACAGCGCGCCGTGCACGAAAGCTTCAAGCTCCACATCGGTCTTTTTTGAGACTTCTTCAATTTCTTTCAAAGACATCTCACGCGCCAAAACGACGCGGGACGCACCGAGTTCCTTTAATAAGGCCGCGCCGCCGGGCGTGTGCAGGCTCATCTGGGTAGAGGCGTGCAAAGGCATCTCGGGGCAGGCTTCGCGCAGAATATTAAACAGACCCATGTCCTGGATCAAAATGCCGTCTACGGGAACAGAACACAGGAACTTGCAGAAATCGAGCGCTTCGGGAAGTTCGTCATCTTTTAAAAGCGTGTTAACCGTGACGTACACGCGCACATTGCGCTCGCGGGCAAAAAGCACCGCTTCCCGCATTTCTTCACGCGAAAAGTTCACCGCCGATGCCCTGGCGGAAAACAGCGAGCCGCCCATGTACACGGCATCCGCACCGGCGAACACCGCTGCTTTCAGGGCCGCGGGATTACCGGCGGGCGCGAGTACCTCAATCTTCTTCGTCTTCACGCGCGGTCTCCTTTACGTCTGCCTTTTCGAAAAAGCTCACAAGCCCCGTTTCGTCGCCGTAATCGGGCAGCATGGGGTTGCGCAGGTCGATGGGCGGCAGGTCGAGCGGTTCTGCAGCTGCCGTGTGCGCTGCGTTTTGGGCAGCGGTTTTCGCTTCTTCCGCTTCCTTTTCCGCAGCTTCGGCGCGGTTTTCGGCAAGACGCAGCTTTTCCTGCAAAACGCCGAGCTTCATTTCCGCTTCGGAAAGGCGGGCCTTCAGGCCGTCCGCACCGGCAAATTCCTTTGTCTTTGTGCGCAGAGCATCCGCTTCCTCGCGGGCCTGATTCAAAGCGGCCTCCGTGCGGGAAAGCTCCTCGCTCAGGTTCATGGCCGCAATGACCGCCGCTTTCTCTATGGTCGCGCCGTAGGCGTTGTTTAAAACCTCTTCCATACGCACGCGCACACGCTCTGCGATGGCTTCTGCACCGTCGCGGTCCACATCGCCGGAAACGGTGACGTCCACGCCGCAGATATTCAGTTTGAATCTCGTTTTTTCCATTGCACAGATTCCTTTCCCTGCGCCGATTTTACGCAGGTTATACTCTGTTCTGCATTATATACCAAAAGCCCCGCCTTGTCAAAAAAAGCACGCAAGACGGGCGTTTCGGCGGTTTTCTGCAAAATCTGCACAGATTTTACACAAATGTACTTGTAACCCGCTGTTTTCCCTTATATAATAGTATACGGTGTGTGTAAGGTCGAAAAAAGACAGGCGCACTGCGGTTTTCGGCCGGTTTATACCGAAAGCCGGTATTTTCTGTCGAAACTATACAAAGCCACAGCTTTAATTTCTGCTTATCCGCCCGCTATTGGTCTTGAATTTTTCATGATTTTAGTATATAATGGGTATAAACCATTTGTTTTTTAATCAAAACGCATTTAATTTTGTGCATATAACACAAATCCGGCGTGTTTTTCACGCATAACACATGGAGGACAAAGAATGAATTACAAGATGACCCCCGCGCAGGTCCAGAGCGCAATCCGTGAGAAGCTCTCGCACATTTACGGCGTTTCCGCAAAGAACGCTTCCGACGATGAATTCTACAAAGCGTCCGCACTTGTGGTGCGCGACCTGCTCGTTCGCGGCCGCGACGAATTTGTACACGAAGCTGAAAAGCAGGAGACAAAGCAAATCTACTACCTGTGCATGGAGTTCCTGCTGGGCCGCTCCCTGAAGAACAACCTGTTTAACCTCGGTCTCGAGGACAGCTTCCGCAAAGCACTTTCCGAAATGGGCGTAAAGCTCGATAACCTTTACGAACAGGAGCCGGACGCCGGCCTTGGCAACGGCGGCCTCGGCCGTCTTGCCGCCTGCTTCCTTGACGGCCTTGCAACACAGGGCTACCCGGCCATGGGCTATTCCCTGCGCTATGAATACGGTATTTTCCGCCAGAAGCTCGTTGAGGGTTGGCAGACGGAGCTGCCGGACTTCTGGCTTCCGGGCGGCGAGGTCTGGATGCAGAAGGTCGATGAAAGCGCCATTGAGGTGCACTTCGACGGCTACATTGAAGAGCAGTGGCATGACCACTACCATTCCGTACGTCATAAGAACTATAACCCCGTTATGGCGATCCCGTACGATTTGTATGTTTCCGGCATGGACGGCAAGGGCATTTCTGTGCTGCGTATCTGGCGTGCGGAAGCCAACGAATTTGATATGAAGCTCTTCAACAGCGGCAACTATATGCGCGCTATGGAGCAAAAAGCTATGGCAGAGACCATCACAAAGGTCCTCTATCCGGAAGACAACCACTACGAGGGCAAGAGCCTGCGCCTTGCACAGCAGTACTTCCTCGTTTCCGCCTCCGTACAGGACATCGTACGCCGCCACCTGTACACGCACAGTTCCCTTGATGATCTGCCGAAGCTTGCGGCGATCCACCTCAATGACACGCACCCCGTGCTCGCCATCCCGGAGCTCATGCGCATCATGCTCGACGAATGCGGCTACGAGTGGGACGCAGCTTGGGATATTGTGACCCGTACCATTGCGTACACGAACCACACCGTTATGAGCGAGGCGCTTGAGTGCTGGAGCGCAGACCTGTTCAAATCCCGTCTGCCGCGTATTTACCAGATTGTGGAAGAGATCAACCGCCGCTTCTGGATTGAGATGCGTGCAAAGGGCGTGGACGAAGGCAAGATCTGGCGCATGGCCCCGCTGAACGACGGCTATGTGCGCATGGCAAACCTTGCCGTATACGCAACACACAGCACGAACGGCGTTTCCGCGCTGCACAGCGAAATTTTGAAGGACAGCGTGTTCCACGACTTCTACACCGAGTGGCCGAATAAATTTAAGAACGTCACAAACGGCATTGCACATCGCCGCTGGCTGAACCAGTCGAACCCGGAGCTTGCTTCCCTTATCACCGAGTTGACGGGCGACGGCTTCATCCACGATGCTGCTCAGCTTGAGAAGCTGATGAAATATAAGGACGATACCTCCGTGCAGAAGAAGCTTGCCGAGATCAAGCTGCACAACAAGCAGCGCCTTGCCGAGCACGTTAAGCGCACGCAGGGCCAGATCGTTGACCCGAACAGCATTTTCGATGTACAGGTCAAGCGTCTGCACGAGTACAAGCGCCAGCACATGAATGCACTGCATATTCTCTCCGTATACCAGTGGTTGCTCGAAAATCCGAACGCGGATTATACCCCGCATACGTTCTTCTTCGGCGCAAAGGCAGCCCCGGCCTACTATTTCGCAAAAGAAATTCTCCAGTTCATCGTCTGCCTTGCCGATACCATCAACAACGACCCGCGCGTCAACCAGAAGCTGCGCGTCATCTTCGTTGAAAACTACTGCGTATCCTGGGCAGAGCTGCTCACCCCGGCGGCGGAGATCAGCGAACAGATCTCCCTTGCGGGTACAGAGGCTTCCGGCACCTCCAACATGAAGTTTATGATCAACGGCGCCATCACCCTCGGCACGCTGGACGGCGCGAACGTGGAAATTCACGACGCAGTGGGCGACGACAACATCATCCTCTTCGGCATGACGACGCCCGAGGTCAACAGCCTGCGCGCTTCCGGCTACAACCCGAGAAACCAGTACGAGCACAACGACATCATCCGCAAGGCGATGGATGCTCTCGGCCAGGGCTTTAACGGCAAAACGTTCCAGAACCTGCATCAGGCACTCCTCAACGTCGACCAGTACATGGCGCTTGCAGACTTTGCTTCTTACAGCCATGCACAGCAGAAAGCCGAACAGCTTTATAAGGACCAGACCAAGTGGAACTCTATGTCCCTTGTCAACACCGCAAAGGCAGGCATTTTCGCTGCCGACCGCGCCATCCGCGATTATGCGAACACCATTTGGCTCGCAAAGCCGGTCGAGACGAAAGCCGAAACGAAGAAGAAGTAATATCACGTAAGTTTATGTAAAAAGCAGGGCGCTGCGGTCGTAGTGCCCTGCTTCTTCATGCAGGAGAGTTTACCGATGACGCTATTTAATTCCAGAAATTCCATACACCGCAGCCCGCTGGGCGCTGTGGCAGACGGCACGCGTGTGCACTTTAAAATTACGCTGCCGCGCAACATGCAGTGCTCTGCCTCCTACCTTTTGGTGCAGCACCCGGATAACCGCATTGAGTGCCTTGATATGTTCTGGTGCGGCATGAACGGCAATGACTACGAGTGGTGGGAGTGCCACTTTACGCCGCAGAAAACGGGTCTTTACTTCTATCATTTTGAACTGCGCACATCGCGTGGGCGCTCTGTCCTTAAAAAGGACCTCGGCGGCGAGGCGCGCGCCGGTGCACGTGAAGACTGGCAGCTGACCGTGTACGACGGTGCATATAAAACGCCGGACTGGCTTGCGGGCGGCATTTTGTATCAAATCTTCCCGGACCGTTTTGCGTCCTCCGGCAAAGCGAAAGAAAACGTTCCGGCAGACCGCACGCTGCATGAAAACTGGCTTGACCAGCCGGACTGGAAGCCGAACGCACAGGACATTGTGACAAACTCGGATTTTTTCGGCGGTGACTTAAAGGGCATCGAGGAAAAGCTCGATTATTTAGCGTCTCTCGGCGTGACCTGCATTTATCTGAACCCCATTTTTGAATCGCACTCCAACCACCGTTACGACACGGCGAACTATGAGAAAATTGACCCGCTGCTCGGCGATGAGGAAGACTTCCGCTCGCTGTGCGCGGCGGCGAAAGAGCGCAACATTCACGTTTTGCTCGACGGCGTTTTCAGCCACACGGGCAGCGACAGCATTTATTTTAACCGCGAGGGCCGCTACGGCGACGGCGGCGCGTACCGCTCGCAGTCTTCCCCGTATTACCCGTGGTACAGCTTTCGGAGCTGGCCGAACGACTACGAATGTTGGTGGAATTTCATCACGTTGCCGAATGTGCGCGAGGAAAATCCCGCGTACGACAACTATATCAACGGCGAAGGCGGTATCATCCGGCATTGGCTTGAGGCCGGTGCTTCCGGCTGGCGCTTGGATGTTGCCGACGAGCTGCCGGACGGCTTTATTGACCGCCTGAACCGCGCCGCGAAAGCGCAGGATGAAAACGCCATGGTGCTCGGCGAAGTGTGGGAAGACGCCTCCAACAAAACGGCTTACGGTGTGCGCCGCCGGTATCTGCTGGGCGGGCAGCTGGACAGCGTGATGAACTACCCGTTTCGCGATGCAATCCTCGGGTTTCTGCTCGGTGAGCACGCGTCGCTCATTATGGATCGCATTGAGACCATCGTGGAAAACTACCCGCCGCAGGTCTTACGCATTTTGATGAACCACATCGGCACGCACGATACGGAGCGCGCTTTGACGGTGCTCGGCGGCGAACCGGCGGGCGGCCGCGAGTGGCAAAGTGCGCACACGCTCTCCCCGGAGCAGCGCGAAACCGGCCTTGAGCGCATGCGCCTTGCCGCGTTTTTGCAGTTTATGCTGCCGGGCGTGCCGTGCATCTACTACGGCGACGAAGCCGGCATGGAGGGCTACCGCGATCCGTTCAACCGCGCATGCTACCCGTGGGGACACGAAGATGAGAACCTTATCGCATGGTACCGCTACCTCGGCCTGCTGCGGCAGGAGCACGGCGACATTTTAAAAGACGGCGGCCTGCGCAGTGTTTATGCACACGACAACGTGCTTTCGTTTGAGCGCTATGTGGAAACGGAAGGCGGCGAGGACGCGCTGTTCGTTGCTGTGAACCGCAGCATGGAAAACGCGGTCATTCCGGGGCTGCATCTTGACAATGCAGAGTTTATTTTCGGCGCGCCGTACCCGAACCCCGCAGGCGGCGATTTCAAGCTGCCGCCGTTCGGCTTCACTTTGCTGCGCATCCACCGCGAAAAAACGGAGAACGGTGAAAGCTAAATTTTCCCTTTCTGCAAAATTTTTGCAAAATTGAATTTACACACCGTTACCGGCGGGCTTCTTTCCTTGAAGCCCGCTTTTTTCTATGCTACAATAGGGTTAACATAATCGTCGGATGGGTGCCGGCGAAAAGGGGAAAAGAGGAAGACTGTATGATCCGCATTCTGATTGTGGAAGACGATGAAAATATCTCGAAAATGCTGGCCGCCACGCTCTCGATCGGCGACTACGAATACGACCGCTGCGCAGACGGCGAAGAGGCCGTACAGACCATCCTAAACGGCACGTATGACCTCATTTTGCTCGACGTGATGCTGCCCGGCATGGACGGCTTTGCCGTTTTGGAGCACATCCGCGGGGAAAGCTGCGAAACGCCGGTGATTTTCCTGACGGCGCTCGGCGCGGTGGCGGACAAGGTAAAGGGTCTGCGCGGCGGCGCAGAGGATTACATTGTAAAGCCGTTTGAGCCCGTGGAGCTTTTGGCGCGCATTGAAGTGGTGCTGCGCCGTGCGGGCAAAAGCGAAATGCACCTGCGCTACGGCGATATTCAGGTGGACATTGAAAAGCACACGGCGCTGAAAAACGGCGTGCCCGTGGCACTGACGCCGAAGGAGTTTGACGTACTCGTCTTTTTCATGCGCAACCCGGACGTTGCCATCACGCGCGAGCAGCTGCTCTCGAACATTTGGGGCTTTGATTTCACCGGCGAATCGCGCAGTGTGGACATTCACGTGCAGCAGGTGCGCCGCAAAATGGGATTGCAGGGCAAGCTCATCACCATTCCGAAGCTCGGCTACCGCTTAGAGCGCCGATAAGCGTAAAGGGAGTCTTTTATGAAGCTATGGCAAAAAATATCGCTCATTGCGCTCGTGTTCGTCACGCTCGCCGTGCAGCTCACGCAGTTTTACATACTGGATAGTCACTTTCGCAGCGCCATAGCCCGCGAAGTCAACTCCGCCGCTTCCGCACATTCGGCATTGGCGGCTTCGCTTTCCAACCACGCGGCGTATGAGCGTTTAAAGGCGAATACGCTGTTTTTGAGCACCGATCAGCTGACGGACATGCTAAAAGATACCATTACGACAGACATTTCCACCGCGGACGTGATAGAAGTGAAAAAGGGCGGCAAGACCATCACGGCAGTCGGCACCGAGGTCTTGGACGGCGCTTCGTATGATTTAGCTTCCGTCAAGCCGAACGATGCCATTACGGACGGCAAAACGGTGATCTTCGACGCCGGCGAAAAGACGTACCTCATGGTGGTCTCCATCATCAAGCTGGAAGCCATGTCGTATGAGCTGCGCACGGTGTATGACGTTACGAATGTGTATGACGAGCACGACGCCAACCTGAACAACGCGCGCATGTGGGGGCTTTGCTGCGGCGGCGGTATTTCCGTACTGCTGCTCATTTCCGTATTGGGATTTCTGCGCCCGTTAAAGCGCGCCGTGAAGACCATCGGCGCGGCGGCTGCGGGCGACTACACCGTGCGTATGCCGGAAAAGGGCAGCTCGGAGCTGAAAACGCTTGCACACAGCATCAACGAGATGACCGCTTCCATCAACGAGCGCGAGGAAAAGCTGCTCGGTATTGCAGAAAGCCGCAAGCGCTTTGCGGACGCCATAGCGCACGAGATGAAAACGCCGCTGACGAGCATTTTGGGCTTTGCGGATATTCTGCGCATCAAAAGCGTTGTCACGGACGAGCAGCGGCGCGACTTTGCTTCTGCCATTGTGGAGGAAGCCAAGCGCTTGCGCGGGCTTTCCGCAAAGCTTTTGACGCTGGCTTCTACCGATAATACCCCGCTCGATTTTGCGGATATTCCCGTGGCACAGCTTTTCTCTGATGTGCACGCCACCATGGCGCCGGTGCTTGGGCGGCGCGGCATCAAGCTGACAACGCTGCACAAAAACGCCGTGCTGCACATTGACCGCGAGCTGTTTTTATCGCTGCTTTACAACCTCATCGATAACGCCGCGAAGGCTTCCCCGGACAATTCCGAAATCTGGCTCATTCAGTCCGAGCTGGACGGCCACACGGTGGTCTCCGTCATCGACCGCGGCATGGGCATGAAGCCCGATACCGTGCGCCGCGCAACGGAAGCGTTTTACATGGAAGACAAAGCGCGCAGCCGCAAGGCAGGCGGCGCGGGCCTCGGCCTTGCGCTGTGCGACGACATCTGCCGCCGCCATGGGGCGCGGCTTGAAATTCGCTCCACCTACCAGAAGGGCACCACGATTATCATTCACATGAATGTAGCACCCATTCCGAAAAGTCAGGGCGACGAGCTGGAGGCGCTTTTGCAGAAGCGCCCGCCGCGCGAGAAAACACGCGATAAGGCGCGTGAAAAAGAACGCCAGAAGCGCAAAAAGCAGCGCGAAACCCGCTACAAAGGAGGCAGAACGATATGAAACGCAACATTTTTCTCTCGGTTTTTCTGCCTTTATTCCTTTGCGCCGCCATTTTGACGCTCGGCTATTTCTCCCCCATGCTATTCAGCCGCGTGATGCCGAACTTTAAAAACAAGGAAAGCGCCGCGCAGATTACCGGCGCGGAAAGCCCGCTGTATTTGGAAGACCCCTCCAGTCTTGTCCTGCCGCCGTGGAATGATATTGATGATTCTAAATCACAGGTGTACGCCTCCGATGATAACAGTGTACCGGGAACGCTGCAAGATCGCATTATACAAGAGCTTTATATTTATGCCGAAGGGTATGGCGATGACAGCCTTTATGAAATTGCGGATAATCTAACGCTTTCGCAGTGTTATATTGAAGTTTCCGACGCATATGTACGCAGCATCATTCAGCCGTTTTTAAAAGGCTGCCGGATTTTACCGAACATGAAGTTTTCCGGGTTGATGCACACTTACGACCCCAACAGCGAATATCCTGAAATACCGAAATACGTGTATGCACGGAATGTCACCGTAAAAACAGTTGAAGGCCGTGATTTTATCGTGGACTTTGTATTTACACCGCAATACGGACTGCCGTTGTATGTTCATGCCACAGAAGTAGACGCAAGTACCCGTGCTATGCCGGATAATGATGCTTTTACGGCTGCCGCCTCCACGGCGTTAACTCTATTTCAACGCTTTTCTTCCTACTCTACCTCTGAATTTGACGAAGACGCTTTTATAAAATCGTTTGAAGAAGAATTTGGCACTTACGGTTTATATTCTTCCGTATTTAATAGCTTTCTCAACGCACCCGGTAGTTTGTTTACCGAGTTTATCAGTCAAGAAAACATCAACGAAGCGCAATGGACTTCAAATATGTGGTCTCGGCTATATCTCGAGAACATTTGGTTTTGGAACCAATTTATATACAATAAGGAATCCGTTTCCGGAATCACATATAACGATGAATCCCTTTTAGTCTTGCGCGCCACAAACGGTTGTTCCTTAACGATGACCTACGATTATATTTCTAAGAGCGTGACCGGCTTCGGAATCGACCCAAACTTCCTAACATCAGGTGATTCAACTTTGTTTTATGATACTGATCTCACCAGTCAAATGAATTTCGAGAATTATTCTGACGAAATCTTCTCTTACGGCGGCTGATTTCAAAAAACTAAATTCAAACACCCGTCCCCCGAAATTTTGCAACTTTTTTGCAGTTTGCGGGGGACTTTTTTGCGTCTTTTTCGGTATAGTTAAAGCAGAAAGAGGAGAGGGGCGAATGCATGACCGATATAAACAGAACCGCGTGCACATTTTCGCGCCCCGCGCTGAACGCAAACACCTTAAAGCTTATTGCGGTCCTCGCCATGGTGCTGGACCACGCCGCCACCGTCTTTTTGGCAGATACCGCACCCGCCGCGCTGTTTTTCCACGCCGTGGGGCAGATTGCCGCGCCCGTCATGTGCTTTTTCGTTGCGGAGGGCTACGCGTACACGTCGAATCTGAAAAAGTACCTGCTGCGGCTGTTCATTGCGGCGGTCATCTCCCATGTGCCGTATGCGCTGTGCTTTAAATTCACGGTTTGGGAGTTCTGGTATGTGACGGGCGTTTTGTGGGGGCTCTTTTTGGGGCTTCTCGCCGTCACGCTGTGGAAACGGCTGCGCGCACCCGTTTGGGTGCGGCTGCTTTTGCTCGGGCTGTGCTGCCTGCTCGCCTACCCCGCAAACTGGAATTACATCGCCGTGCTGTGGATCTTCGGCTTTGCCGTCTTTCGGGAAAACCCCAAAAAGCAATGGGCGTTTTTCGGGCTCGTCACGCTTTTGTATGTTTTGCAGTATTTTGTCTACGGCTCTACGCTGCCCGTGTGGCTGAGGCCGTTCGTACTGCTGTGTGTACCGCTTCTTTTATGCTACAACCACACGCTTGGTCGCCGAAGCAAAGTTTTGCAGTGGGGCTACTACCTGTTTTACCCCGCTCACCTGCTTGTGCTCACTCTGCTAAGAGAAATTTTCACCCGGTTATAAAGAAGTTTTAAAAAGGGGGATCTTTATGCAAACGCGCAAAAATGCAAATTTGGCACCCGAAAGCTTCCGGTGCAGCACTGTGCCGCGCCGCCTAAAGCACCGCGCACGGCGTCGCAGACGCATTTTGTGCCTTTTGCCGGTGATACTCGTGTTCGCCGTGCTCGCCGCGGCGCTGCTGCGCTTTACGCCCGCGTTTGCCTACGCCGATATTTTCCCCGCGCAGGCAACCACCCGCCGCATTAAAGACGTGCCGTACATTTCGCAGCTGCCTACGCTTCCCACGGGCTGCGAAAGCGCCTGCGCCGCCATGCTGTTAAACTACTACGGCTGCACCGTCACGGCGGAGGAATTTGCTTCCTATTACCTGCCGACGGGCGACGCGCCGCACACGGACGAAAACGGAGAGCTTATCGGCTGCGACCCATGGGAGGCGTTCCCCGGCGACCCGTTTTCGGAAACCGGCTGGGGATGCTACTCCACCGTCATTGAGCGCGCCATGAACGAGTTTCTCACAAACACCGGCTACCACGCCGAGCGTCTGAGCGGCGTGCCGCTTTATCGCCTAAAAAGCTATATTGACAACAACACCCCGGTGATGATCTGGGCGACTATCTGCATGGAGCCGCCGATTGAAAGCGACATTTGGACGGTGCCGGAGACCGGCCGGGAGATTACGTGGGTCTACCCCATGCATGCGCTCGTCCTTACGGGCTATGACGAAAACGGCTACTACTTCAGTGACCTTCTCGCCGGTCAGGACATCTACTACGGCAAAGACAGCGTGGAGGTCGCCTACACCGCCCTTTTCGAGCAGGCCATCATCCTGACAAACTGAATACATCGGACTTACTTCCTCCGCATACAAAAATTCCCGCACAGGCTTTTAACAGCGCTGTGCGGGGATTTGCGGTTTATAAGGTTAGATTGACTCCACGTCGATCTCGCCGTCCTTTTCGGTGACGAGAATACCGGTGACGTTGCCTTCGCCTTTCTCGACGATGAGAGATGCGATTTTGTCTTCCACCGTGCGGCGGATGGTGTTGCGGATGTCGCGGGCGCCGCTCTTGCCGCCTACGGCACGGTGCGCGATGTTCGCGACGGCTTCGTCCGTCCAGCGCAGCGTGATGCCACGCTCATTAAGCGTGCCGACGTACTCGTTCAGCATGAGCACCGCGATCTTCTTGTAGTCCCCCTCATTCAGCGGGCGGAAGACGACGATCTCATCGATGCGGCTTAGGAACTCGGGACGCAGGAAATCAGACAGCGCGCGCATGGCCTTTTCGCGGCTGATGTCCGCGCTGGTGCGGTTGAAGCCGACGAGCGCTTCGCGGCTGTTGCTGCCCGCGTTGGAGGTCATGACGATGACGGTGTTCTCAAAGTTGACCGTGCGACCGTGCGCATCCGTAATGCGGCCTTCGTCGAGAATTTGCAGCAGGATGTTCATAACATCCGGGTGTGCTTTTTCGATCTCATCGAAGAGCAGAACGGAATATGGGCGGCGGCGCACCTTTTCGGTAAGCTGACCGGCTTCATCGTAGCCGACATAGCCCGGGGGCGAACCGATGATCTTCGAGACCGAGTGCTTTTCCATGAACTCCGACATATCGAGGCGGATGAGCGTCTCCGGGGAATCGAACAGCTCTTTCGAAAGCACGCGCACAAGCTCGGTCTTGCCGGTGCCGGTGGGGCCGACGAAGATGAACGAGGCCGGGCGGCGGCGCGGGTTGATCTGCACGCGGCTGCGGCGGATGGCGGCGGAAACAGCCTTGACGGCCTCCTCCTGCCCCACGATGTGCTCGCTCAGCTTTTCTTCCAGGTGGGCAAGCTTGCCGAGCTCGCTCTGCTCAATCTTTGCAGCGGGAATGCCCGTCCAAAGCTCGATGACATACGCGAGATCCGCTTCCGTTACCGGCGCGGTAACTTCGTTCGGGTCAAACGCGGCAAGCTCTTTTTCGAGCGCCGCGACTTTATATTTCGCTTCGGCAAGCGCTTCGTAATCGACATTCTCTGCGCCCTCGATCTCGGCTTCCGCCTTGCGCTGCTTTTCGAGCTTCAAATTTGCTTCTTCATAATCCGCAAGCTTTTTGTTGCGCAGCGCGGCGCAGGCGCATGCTTCGTCCAACAAATCGATGGCCTTATCCGGCAGGTAACGGTCGCTGATATATCGCTCGGAAAGCACGACGATGCGCTTCGCAATCTGGTCGGAAACGCGCACGTTATGGTATTTTTCGTAGTAATTTTTGATGCCGCGGATGATATCCGTTGCGTCGTCGATGGACGGCTCCGTCACGGTGACGGGCTGGAAGCGGCGCTCCAGTGCGGCGTCTTTTTCGATGTACTTGCGGTACTCGGAGAACGTCGTTGCGCCGATGACCTGAATTTCTCCGCGGGACAGCGCGGGCTTTAGAATGTTCGCCGCGTTCATGCTGCCCTCTGCATCGCCTGTGCCGACGAGGTTATGCACCTCATCGATGAAGAGGATGATGTTGCCGTCCTGCTTCACTTCGTCTACAAGTCCCTTGATGCGGCTTTCAAACTGGCCGCGGAACTGCGTACCGGCGACGAGCGCCGTGAGATCCAGAAGCTGCACTTCTTTTTTGCGCAGCTTCGCGGGCACTTTGCCTGCCGCAATGCGCAGGGCAAGCCCCTCTGCAACGGCCGTTTTACCGACGCCCGGCTCACCGATGAGACACGGATTATTCTTTGTGCGGCGGGACAGAATCTGCACCACACGCTCAATCTCGCGCTCGCGGCCGATGATGGCATCCAGTTCGCCGTTTCTCGCCTTCATGGTGAGGTCGGTGCAGTACGCCGCAATGTGCTTACGCTTCGATTTGTGGAAGTTCTCCTTCTTTTTCTTGTCATTCGGCTGGCTTTCGCGGGTTGCCGGCTCTGTGCCGTCACCGTTTGCGTTCATACCGAATTGACCCAGCAGTTCGGACGGGAACGGCACCGCGCCGCCCGGCTCAAAGCTGCCGTCATCGGACATCGACATCAAATCGTTCATGCTTTCGGTCATCGCCTCCAGCTGCTCCTCCGTGATGCCCATTTTCTCCATAATATCATTCACCGGCTTAATGCCGAGCTCTTTTGCGCAGACAAGACAGTAGCCCTGCGTGGCGTTCATATCCGTTGAAGGGGAAACGAACACAACCGCAGGCCGCTTCTTGCAGCGTGTACACATCATCATAGACATTTTCCTTTCCGGCGCAGACCGTTAGTTTTTCGGTGTGCGCTCTTTCTTTGCCCGCATTTCTTCGGGCAGGTTCAAATCGTATTTGCCGTCGGTCGATCTCAAAATTTCGCGGAACACGCCGAAATATCGAATGAACGTGTACACCATGAAGCCCGCCGTGATGACGAGCGCCGTGGTGGACGCGATATTGAACGTGCTCTCGGAAACCTTCATAAAGCCGTCCATGACGACGATGAGTCCGATGGCGATATAAAACAGTGTTGTGGAGACCTTGCCGTACCACTTTGCCGCGCACGGCTTTTTGCCGTTTTTCAGCAGATAGCATGCGCCGCACAACATGACGAGCTCCTTTAAGACGAGCAGCGCCAAAAGCGGCCAAATGGACGGGTAGTGCACGGCGATACAGATGGCCACCGTGCCCTGCGTCAGCTTATCGGCTAACGGATCCAGCATTTTGCCTAATTCCGTGATCTGGTTGAAGTGCCGCGCGATCATGCCGTCCAGCGCATCGGAAAGGCCGGAAAGCCCCAGTGCGACGATGGCCGCTGTGAGGTTGCCTTTCAGAAAAAAATACGCAAAAAACGGAATGACCAAAATGCGGAACACAGACATGGCGTTCGGCACCGTTAAATTCTGATTGATGGGTTTCTTTGTCTTTTGGCTTTTGGCATCAGACATAGTGTAGTTCCTTTCCCTTACGAATTTCCGAATCTCCTTTTAGCCGCTGCTCACTGCATTAAGTGGTAAGCGGGGTTAAAGCTGCCAAGCAGCTTCAAAAGCATGGAGGTATTCTCAAACGCCTGCACCTTTACCTGCTGCGCTGCGCTCAGCATGGGCACAAATACCTGCGTACACGCGAGGACGACCCACAAAATGAGCACGAGCATCAGCACATCGAATACTGCGCCGAGCGCACCGTTGATGCCGCTTAAGACCGGCAGCGAGAAAATACCCGTTAAAAGCGTTGCAACGCCTCTCAGTACCACGATGAACAATACGAATAGCACCAGCATGACGAACACGCCGATGACGTTGATGAGCATGGGGCTGAGTGCATCCGTAATGGCCTCTGCGATGCTGTCCGTCTTATCCTGCACCTGCGCCATGATACTGCCCTGTGTGATGCCGGCAGCCTCGAACGCGCGCTGGATAAGCTCCGGGAAGGCATCGAAAACGGTGTTCACGGCATCGCCCGCGCCAAGCCCCATGACCGCCGCAGAGATTTTCTCCACAAGCGAGGGGCGAAAGAACGTTGTAAAGATCCACTCTGCAACAGGACTGCTCAAAAGCCCCGCCGCAATCATCGCGATGAGCGCGCCGCAGAAATCAAAGCATGCTCTGAAAAATCCCTTTTTTGCACCGATGACAGCCGCGATGATGACAAGCACTACAACGGCAATGTCAAATATCCATCCCAATAAAAACACTCTCCTTTTTCCAGCACGCCTGCCGCGCGCCTTGTGCGATACAGTGATTATACCACATTACTCTGTTTGCGACAATGTATTATCGGCCTCGATCACCTTAAGATTTTCTTTCCGAATCTCGCGCACGCCGAGCAGATACACGGTGCTTTCGTCCGCCATGGCGATGCTTTTTGTATCGGCCGGCACATTGCAGGCGGCTTCTTGCCGCCCGGTCGTGAGGTCCGTGGACACAACGGAGCTTGAAAGCAGCGCCGCCACCTTATTGCCCGCTGCGGAAAGCCACACGGCGCGGCCGGAAAGGTCGCTTTCTACAGGCTCTGCGCTGTCACGGAAAATAAGCAGCGTGCTGTCGCCGCCGTAAGCATAGTTGGAAACGGAGACCACCGCGCCCGAAGGGATGAGCGTGTAGGACGTCACGGTGCGGCCGTCATACGCATACGGCGTAAAGTTATAGCCCGTATCGCTGACGAGCGTTTCCGTGTCGCCGATAGCCGTCACGCGGCCGCTGCGGTTCCACTGCACGGCAAAAATCAGGTTGCCGTCGCTTTCGTACTCCGCTATCGGTTCCGTTTCGGACATATCCAGCACCGTAATGCGCGAAATGAGCGTACCTGCGTGCGTGATGGTGCTTGCCACCGCGGCTCTTGTGCCGTCCGTATTCAGTGCCACCGCCGTAATATAGGAATCCGCAAAGCTGTATTTATACTGCAAGCTGCCGTTTTTGTTATATACGCGCAGCTCGGAGGCGTAGTCCGAGGGCTGCACCGCCAGCGCAAATTTGCCGGAATCGCAAATGACGCCGGTCGTGATACTGCTGTCGCTCGTGCCGGAAATCTCCGTGCCGGAGGACGTCTCCACACGATAACCCGTGCCGCCGGCGTTATACAAAAGGTAGCGTCCGCTCGCTTCGGAGACTGTGGGGTCGTTGTAGCTGTGGCGCGCAGAGAACATCTCCTTTGCGGAGCCGTTCAGAACCGTCAGCGCCGTGTCGCTCACAACGTACAAATTGCCGTCAGCCGCGCCGAAATTACCCACAAGCGCTGTGCTGCCGGTCAGCTCCGCCGGATAGCCGTCGCCAAAGCCGAAGCCGACTGCCTTTGTGCGGATCCAGTTGCCGATGTTTTCCGGCGTTAAATTATCTTTATTTTCCAAAATGATAAGCAGCACTACCGCGATGAGCAGCGCCGCAATGATGCGGTACAAAAGCTTCGATACGCGCGGCTTTTTCTCTTCCGAAAGCGCGGGGTGTTCCGTTTCATCCGGCATATCCTGCACAGGCGGTGCTTCTTTTTTGCGCAGCGCGTGCTTTTTTTCCGCTTCATGCTTTTTTCTTGTCATACGTTTCTCCCTTATTCCGCGTTATAAAATCGGAATACAGAACATTTATCCAACCGAACCGCAGGCATTATATTTGCGGTTTATAAAACACTTTTTCTAAATACAGACCACACGCCGGGGCGGTCGGCCCCGCAAGCTTGCGGTTTTTCCCCTCGATGATCTTCGGGATGTCCTCGGGGACAAAGCGCCCCTGCTGCACGGCGAGCAAAGTGCCCGTCATGATGCGCACCATGTTGTAAAGGAACCCGTCCGCCGCCACGGTAAAGCGCACCATGTCGCCCTCGCGCGTGACGGAGCTTTCCGTAACCGTGCGGGTAAATTCCCCCATGTCACGGTTATCGAGTGTACAGAACGAAGTGAAATCGTGCGCACCCAAAAAGTGTTGCGCGGCTTCGTTCAGCTTTTTTTCATCGATATGGTGGTAGTAGTGCAGCGCGCGCCCGTGCAGAAACGGGCTGCGAATGGGGTTGTTCCAGATTTCATACACATACCGTTTTCCACAGCAGGAGTACCGTGCGTGAAAATCAAGCGGCACTTCTTCGCAGGAAAGCACAGCAATGTCCGGCGGCAGAAAATGATTGAGTGCGCCCAAAAGACGCTCCGGCGGGATATTGTGCGAAAGCTTCATGCTCAGGCAGAATTCCCGCGCGTGCACGCCGGTATCCGTACGGCTGCACGCTTTGATGTCCGGCTGCGTATGCAAAACCTGCTTTAACGCCTCCTGAAACACCCCTTGCACACTGCGGGCGTTTTCCTGCACCTGCCAGCCGTGGTACGCGCTGCCGTCATATTGAATTTTCAGCAGCAGATTTCGTTCCATAGTTTCTCCTCAATTTTATCGCACAATGGCGGCAGGCAGCAAAATGTTCGCTGTGATGAACGCCGCAAGGTACAAAACGCACACGATAAGCGTGATGTAATCTACTTTTGAAAGGTGCAGTACCTTCATTTTCGTGCGCCCCTCGCCGCCGTGGTAGCAGCGGCTTTCCATGGCTGTTGCAAGGTCGAACGCACGGCGGAACGCGGAAACAAACAGCGGGATAAGCACCGGAATCAGCGCCTTGATGCGCTGCATCAGACCGCCGCTTTCCATATCTGCACCGCGGGCCTTCTGCGCCGCCATGATCTTCTCGGTCTCTTCGAGGAGCGTCGGCACAAAGCGCAGCGCGATCGTCATCATCATTGCGAATTCATGCACCGGCACATGCAGCAGCGCCAGCGGCTTTAGCAGGCGCTCAATGGCGTCCGTCAACTGCGTCGGGGACGTTGTGAACGTCAGAATAGAGCTGATGAGGATGAGCACCACGATGCGCACGGCGATCATGATGCTGTTCACGATGCCGTTTCGCGTAATGTGAATGAACCCGAGCGTGAAGATCGGGTCGCCGGTGCCGTAAAACAAATTCAAAACGCCGGTGAACACCACGATGAACAAAATAGGCTTCATGCTTTTTAAATAGAGTTTCAGCGGTACTTTGGAAAGCACCACGCCAAGCAGGCTCATAAGAATCGTCGCGCCGAGCGTGACAAAATTCTTCGAGCAGAAAATGAGCACGATGAAATACACGGTCAGGCACATTTTTATGCGCGGATCGAGCCGGTGCATGACGGACTTGCCGGGGAAAAACTGCCCCATGGTGACATCAGATAGCATGGTTTTTGTCCTCCTCTTTCCTTTTTTTGAGGAGCGGCAAAAGCTCCATGACGGCTTCGTCTACATTTAAAACCGTCTCGCTGACCGGCAGGCCCATTTTGCGCAGACGGCGCATGATGGACGTGATCTGCGGCAGGCGCAGACCCATCGGCTCCAAAAGCTCGCCGCGCGAAAACACGGCGCGGGTCTCGTCGTACATTTCGGCATGGGCGTTGTTCATCACAAGCACGCGGTCTGCCACGCGGCCAATGTCCTCCATACTGTGGGAGACGAGCAAAATGGTGTTGCCGCGCTGGCGGTGATATTCGGAGATCTGCGCTAAGATAACATCTCTGCCCTTCGGGTCAAGACCGGCGGCGGGCTCATCCAAAATGAGCACCTCCGGGTCCATGGCGATGACGCCCGCAATGGCTGCACGACGCTTTTCGCCGCCCGAAAGCTCAAACGGAGATTTCTCCAAAAGCTCAGGCTTTAAGTCTGTAAAATGCGCCGCTTCTTTGGCGCGCTTCAGTGCTTCTTCATCGGAAAGCCCCATGTTTTTCGGGCCGAACATGATGTCTTTGATAACGGTCTCTTCAAACAGCTGGTATTCCGGGTACTGGAACACCATGCCCACCTGAAAACGCACGCGGCGAATTTCCTTCGGCTTTGCCCAAATGTCCTCGCCGTTTAAAAGCACCTGCCCGCTTGTGGGGCGGATGAGGCCGTTGAGCATTTGGATCAGCGTGGATTTACCGCTGCCCGTATGCCCGATCACGCCGACGAACGCGCCCTTTTCTACGGAAAGATTCACGTTTTCCACCGCCGTTTTTTCAAACGGTGTGCCGACGCCATAGGTATATGTGAGATTTTTGGTTTCCAAAATTGCCATCGATTTTCCTCGTTTCCTCTGCCGGGTGCAGGTCCTTTCGGTTCTTGCCCCGCACAAAAAACAAAATCCCTTTTATATTCTTATCCCAATTTTAAATACTCCGCAATCGCTTTTACGCACTCGTCTTCATCGAGCGGCGTGCCGGAAATGCTGCATCCGGCGGCGTTTAAGCGGTAAATAAGCTCCGTTGCCTGCGGCACGTCGAGCTTGTGGCGTTTTAAAAGTTCCACCTGCGCGAACACCGTGCGCGGGTCGCCGTCCGTCAGAATGTTACCGCCGTCCATCACCACCACGCGGTCGGCCTGCACGGCCTCGTCCATGTAGTGCGTGATGAGAATGACGGTGATACCCTTTTCGCGGTTCAGATACCGAATAGTATCCATGACCTCCTGTCGGCCGCGCGGGTCCAGCATGGCGGTCGGCTCATCAAGCACAACGCACATGGTCTCCATCGCGATAACACCCGCAATCGCGACGCGCTGCTTCTGACCGCCGGAGAGCTTATGCGGTGCATGGTCGCGGTACTCGTACATGTTGACCGCTTTCAGTGCCGCATCGACACGGCGGCGGATTTCTGCGGGCTCAATACCGAGGTTTTCCGGGCCGAATGCCACGTCTTCCTCAACAATACCCGCGACAAGCTGGTTATCCGGGTTCTGCTGCACAAGGCCCACGCGGCGGCGCACGTCAAGCTGCGTTTCCTCCACGGCGGTATCGATGCCGTCCACCGTCACGGTGCCGGAGGTCGGCACCAGCATACCGTTAAACAGCTTCGCCATGGTGGATTTACCGCAGCCGTTGTGGCCGAGCAGCGCCACAAACGAACCCTTTTCAATGTCGAGATCGACGCCGTGCAGGACCTCGCCGCTCTCTTCGCTGTATGAAAAATGCAGGTCTCTGCACTCAATAAACGCCATTTTATCCCTTCCGTTTCAAAAAAATCCCGTTATACCGGCTCGCCCGACCAGATTGCCGTGCTGCCGCAGGGCAGAACAAGCCCCGTTTCCGTCACCGGCAAGCCGATTTCATCTGCGGAAACATAGCCGCCGAACTTTGGGCGCAGCAAAACGCCGAGCAGATACGCCATAACGGACGGAGAAAGTCCCGTTGTGTACGAATTCAAAATAAAGAACAGCGGATCGGCCGTCAAGACCGGCACGCACATTTCAACAAGACCGTAAAGCTGTTCCTCAAGCTTCCATACCTCGCCGCCGGGGCCGCGCCCGTAGGACGGCGGGTCCATGATGATGCCGTCGTAATGGTTGCCGCGGCGAATTTCGCGTTGCACGAATTTCACGCAGTCATCGACAAGCCAGCGCACCGGGCGCTCTGCCAAATTCGATGCCGCTGCGTTTTCGCGCGCCCACTGCACCATGCCCTTGGAGGCATCTACGTGCGTGACCGTCGCGCCCGCTTTCATACACGCGAGCGTCGCCGCGCCGGTGTAGCCGAATAAGTTTAGAATTTTAATTTCGCGCTCGGGATTTTTCTCCTTTGCCGCGCGGATGCGCGCCGCGGTGTAATCCCAGTTCACGGCCTGCTCCGGGAAAACGCCCGTGTGCTTAAAGCCCATGGGCTTTAAGCGGAACGTGAGGTCGCCGCGCGTGATTTTCCACACGTCCGGCAGCTTTTTATAGACCTCCCATTTGCCGCCGCCCGTAGAGGAGCGCTTATAGCGCGCGTGAGCGGAACGCCAACGGGGATCTTTTTTCTCCGACTTCCAGATGATCTGCGGATCGGGGCGGATGAGAAGAATGTCTCCCCACCGCTCCAACCGCTCGCCGGAGCCGGTATCAATCAATTCATAGTCTTTCCAGTTTGCAGCTCTCATCAGACCAATTCTTCCTTAATCACTTCAGAAATATCGTTTGCAAGCTTTTCAATCAGCGCCAAATCTCTGCCTTCCACCATGACGCGCAGCAGCGGCTCTGTGCCGGACGGGCGCACAATGACGCGGCCTTCGCCGTTCAGCGTTGCGGTTGCCTGCTGAATAGCCTTCTTCACCTTCGGGTCGGTGTGGAACGCCAGCTTGCCCTCCGGCGAGACCTTGATATTCACCATCGTCTGCGGGTAACGCTCCATGACGGTCTTGAGGGAAGAAAGCTTTGCTTCGCGCTGCTTTAAGATGCTCAAAAGCTGCGCTGCCGTCAGCTGGCCGTCGCCGGTCGTTGCGAAATCGCGGAAAATGACGTGGCCGCTCTGCTCGCCGCCAAAGCTGTAGTTTTCAAGCAGCATTTCTTCCAGCACGTAACGATCGCCGACCTTCGTCGCTTCAAAGTGGATGCCGTTTGCTTCGCAACACTTTACAAAGCCGAGGTTCGTCATGATGGTGCCGACGATGCAGTCCTTATTCAGCTTACCGCGGCTCTTCATATCGAGGCCGCAGATTGCCATGATGAAGTCGCCGTCGATGACTTCGCCGTTTTCGTCCACGGCAAGGCAGCGGTCGGCGTCGCCGTCAAACGCGATGCCCGCGTCGACCTTATGCGTCTTCACATATTCCACGAGCGATTCCATGTGAGTGGAACCGCAGTTATCGTTGATGTTCGTGCCGTTCGGCTCATCATGCAGCATGTGCACCTTGGCGCCGAGCTCCGTAAACAGTGTTTCCGCCGTCATCGCGGAGGAGCCGTTCGCGCAGTCGAGCGCGATTTCAAGGCCTGTCAGCGAGAAGTGCACCGTGGACTTCACGTGATCGATGTAATCGCGCAGCGCGTTCGGCGCATACGACACCGTGCCGAGGTCGCTGTCTGCGGGCAGCGGCGGCAGAGCCGCTTCGCCGAGGATCAGAGACTCAATGCGCTCCTCAAGATCGTCCGGCAGCTTGTAGCCGTCGCCGCTGAAAATTTTAATGCCGTTATACTCGTAAGAGTTGTGTGATGCAGAGATCATCACACCGGCGTCTGCCTTGTATTTTTCCACAAGGTACGCCACGGCCGGGGTAGGCACAACGCCCAGCAGAACGACCGATGCGCCTACGCTGCACAGGCCGGCTGCCATGGCGTTTTCCAGCATGTCGCTCGAAAGGCGGGTATCCTTGCCGATGATGACGCGCGGGTGGCGGTTTGATTTGTTGATGAGCACGGCAGCGGCCGCGCGGCCAAGCTTCATTGCAAGCTCGCAGGTGAGGTCATGGTTCGCGACACCGCGAACACCGTCTGTACCGAATAATCTTCCCATAATCGTATGCTCCTTTTTATATCAAAAATTTTAAGGGGTGACTTTTTTGATTCTTTTCAACCTGTTCCCCCGCATGCCGATTGCATGCGTTCCCAAAAGAGTGTCATACGTCGAATCTCGGGTTATCGTCCGCAACGGTTCCCGGCGGCGTAAGTCCGAGGTGCAAGTAAGCCGCGCGCGTGGCACAGCGGCCGCGCGGGGTACGCTGCAAAAAGCCGATCTGCATCAGATACGGCTCCACAACGTCTTCGATCGTCACGGCTTCCTCGCCAATGGCCGCCGCCAGCGTTTCCACACCCACGGGGCCGCCGTTATAATACTGGATAATCGCGTTCAGCATGCGTCTGTCGCCGGAATCGAGCCCAAGCTCGTCAATCTCGAGGCGGTCAAGCGCAATCTTCGCCGTGCTGTATGTGATGACGCCGTCGCTCATGATCTGCGCAAAGTCGCGCACGCGCTTTAACATGCGGTTTGCGATACGCGGCGTACCGCGCGAGCGCGAGGCAATCTCCAGCGCACCGTCCGCTTCAATGTCAATACCTAAAATGCCGGCGCTGCGGGTGACGATTTTCGCAAGCTCCTTCGGCTCGTAGAGCTCCAAACGCAGCACCACGCCGAAACGGTCGCGCAGCGGCGCAGAAAGCTGACCGGCTCTCGTCGTTGCACCGACAAGCGTAAAGCGCGGCAGCGGCAGATGATAGGACGCCGCCATTTGCCCCTTGCCTGTAATAATGTCGAGCGCAAAGTCCTCCATGGCGGGGTACAAGATCTCCTCTACACTGCGCGGCAGACGGTGAATCTCATCGATGAACAGCACGTCGCCGGGATTCAGATTCGTCAATAATGCGGCGAGGTCGCCCGGCTTTTCGATAGCCGGGCCGCTCGTAATGCGCAGATTGACACCGAGCTCGTTTGCAATGATGCCCGCAAGCGTCGTTTTGCCGAGACCCGGCGGGCCGTAGAGCAAAACGTGGTCAAGCGATTCTTTTCTCTGCTTTGCCGCCTGAATGAACACCTCTAAGTTTTCTTTTACCTTTTCCTGGCCCACATAGTCCGCAAAGGTACGCGGGCGCAGCGGGTTTTCCACCTCCGCGTCCTCCGGCACATACTCCGGCGCAATGACGCGGTTTTCAAAATCCATTTCATTGTCTCTGTCAAACGTCACGCGAAAAGCACTCTCCTTTCAGCGTGTATTAAAAGCGGCTTGCCATACTCTTTAAAGCGCCGCGAATAAGTTCTTCCGTAGAGAGGGAGCCGTCCAGCTTCGCCACGGCCTGCGCGGCCTCGGACTGTGTATAACCGAGCACAATAAGCGCCTGCACGGCCTGCTCGGCGTTCTGAGACGCGGAAACAATGCCTGCGTCGTCCGTACCGGTCAGCTCCAGCGTGCCGCCCGTAAAGCCCATCTTCTTCACGCGGTCTTTCAATTCCAGCACGATGCGCTGTGCAAGCTTCGGGCCCACGCCGCTCGCCTTTGTAAACTTTTTGCTGTCGCCGGAGGCCGCCGCCATGGCAACGCCCTCCGGGGTCATTTCGGATAAAATGGAGAGCGCCGCCTTCGGGCCCACGCCGCTGATGGTCGTCAGCATCTTGTAGCAGTTCAGCTCGCTCTTTGTAGAGAAGCCGTATAAATCAAGCGCGTCCTCGCGCACGTTTAAATGCGTATAGACCGTAGCCGTTTCACCGATGCGCGGCATGTTTTTCTGCGTGTTCATGGAAGTGAAGCACTTAAACGCCACGCCACCGCATTCAATAGCGACAACGCCCGGCTCCATGTGTACAAGTTTCCCGGTAAGACTGTAAAACATCGCTTTTGTCCTTTCTATACCCTCTGTACTCTCTGTCCAAATAGACGGCGTTACCTCAAAAACTGCCGCAGCGCCGTGCCGGAAGCATGGCAGTGGCAAATGGCAATGGCGAGCGCGTCCGCCGTGTCGTCCGGCTTCGGCACCTCGCGCAGGCACAAAAGGCGGCGGGTCATTTCCATCACCTGCGGCTTTAAGGCCTTGCCGTATCCCGTAACGGCCAATTTCACCTGCACGGGGGTGTATTCAAAAACAGGCACGCGGGCCTTCTGCGCCGCAAGCAAAATGACGCCACGGGCTTCCGCCACACCGATGCCGGTCGTTTTATTGTTTGAAAAATAGAGCTTTTCCACGGAGACCGCATCCGGGTGATACTGCGCCAAAACCTGCGCGATGCCGTCGTAAATGATCTCCAAACGGCGGTTGAAATCCGTGCCCGCTTTGGTTGCCACCGCGCCGTGCTCCAACGTGCGGTAACGGTTATTTTTCATTTCCACCACGCCGTAGCCGACAATGGCGTAGCCGGGGTCGATGCCGAGAACGATCATGCCGTTTTTCCTTTCAAAACCAAAGGGCAGAAAAGCCCATACTGCCTTATAGTATATCATATCTCAGCCCTTTTGAATAGCCGAAAATTTCGAAAAAATTGTGAACGGCACGCGGGTTTTCCGTATAAAAAGCGGACACACCGCCAAAAAGCCGTGTGCCCGCAAAAAACTTATTATTTTTTACTCGGCGAGCGCCTGTGTACGCGCTGCCATGTCCGAAATATGCACGAGTCCGAAGCCGTCCACGCCGGAAAGCACACGGTCGTTGAGCGGCGCCGTCCAGACCTCCGGCAAAAGCTGTGCACCCAGTACCATACCAAGCACAGAGCCCGCCGTGGCGCAGTTGCAGTCCGTGTCAAAGCCCATCGTCAGGCACAGCTCCATCGTGTAGGTGAAGTCCTTCTTGCCCCACAATAAGCCCATCGCGACGATTGCCGCATTCGAGACGGTGTGACACCAGTGGTGCTGATTATTTTCATCGTACTTGCCGAGGATATATGCTTTCGTCTCCTCAGCGGTGTCGCCGCTTTCAAAGCGGCTCAAAATTTCCGCAAGCTCTTCATAAAGACGACTCTTTTTCGGGATCTGCTTCATGCCGGAGCGAATGATGGTCGGCATGTCGTCGTTAACCGCCGCTTTCGCAAGCATCGAGGCAATCCACATTTCGCCGTAGATGCCGTTTTTCACGTGAGAGATGGACGCATCGCGCCATGCCATTTCCGCCGCCGTTTCCATATCGCCGGGGCAGATATAGCCGAACAGATCGCCCCTGATCTGTGCGCCGATCCACTCCCTGTACGGGTTGCGGTACAACGCCGATTCCGGCGGAAAAACGGATTGTGCGAGGTTGATATATGCCACGCGCTCCGCCGTGCACAGGTGTAAAAGCGGCAGGTTCATCAGCCAGTTTTCCGCCGCGTCATCGGGTGTGAAATCGCGCCCGTACTGCTCGACGAGCTTTAACGCGATGAGCGTGTAGTTCGTGTCATCGTCCTCCGGCATGTAAGAGACGTTGTTGATCCACCCGGTTTTTTCCGCGCCGTAGGCGTGTCCGTCGTCGCGCACGTTGTATTTTTCGCGCAGAACAGGCCCGATATCGGACGAAATGTAGTTTTGCAGCGGCAGGTTGCCGGTCTCTTTCAAAATCCCGTTGATGCGTGCACGCCGCCAGCCCTCTACCGGCTGACCCAACAGGCAACCCGCACAGCGACCGAGCCACGCGCCGTAGATTTTGTCGCAATCCGCTTCGGCTTTCTCTTTCGGCTCACCGACAGATGCCGCCTTGATGCCCGGAAGGTCGGACGGCTCGTCTTTGTCCTGTGGGTTTTCAAGCGCACAAAGCTGCTCTAAAAGCTCTGCGCCTGCGGCGGTACGCGCCGCGCCGCGCGGCATTTCCTTTACCTGCTCGGCACGCTCTTTAAAGCGTTCCGCTTCCAAAATGCCTTCGTCGATCCTCTGCTCGATCTCAATGGGCAAATCGTCACAAAAATCAAACCACAACTGTTCTCTGAGCATAAGCTGTCTCCTCTCCGGCGCATTTGCGTCTGCATAAATATACGACACGCAATCGCTTTGCGCGTAATGGCTGAAATGGTTATTTCACGCACATATCGTGCGCGGTATTTCTGTTTTTAATTATACCGCATAATTTCTCAAAAGGCAAATACAAAACGCCGTGCGAAAACACAGCGTTTTGTACAATCAATCTTTCATTAACGTGACCATAACGGCCTTTTGTGCATGCAAACGGTTCTCCGCTTCGTCGAAGATTGGGCCTGCGTTCGCCTCGAACACCTCTTCGGTAATCTCCTCGCCGCGGTGTGCCGGCAGACAGTGCTGTACAATGGCATCGCTCTTTGCAACGCCCATGATCTTCTCATCGATGCAATAGCCTGCAAACGCCTTTTCGCGTGCTGCGCGCTCTTCTTCCTGACCCATAGATGTCCACACGTCGGTGATAACGACATCTGCGTCCTTTGCGGCAACCATCGGGTCATCGGTCAGCGTGAAGCCGTCATAGCCGGCTGCAAAATCGAGAATCTCCTGCGGCGGGCGGTAGCCCTCCGGGCAAGCCACAGCAACTTCCATGCCAACCTTCAGGCCGCCGACGATGAGGGAGTTCATCATGTTGTTGCCGTCGCCGATGAAGCACATTTTCAGGCCGTCGAACGAGCCCTTATATTCGCGGATCGTCATGAGGTCGGCTAAGATCTGGCACGGGTGGCAGAAATCCGTCAAACCGTTGATGACCGGCACGGAGCCGTACTTTGCGAGGTCTTCGACCTCCTTCTGCTCGAAGGTGCGGATCATGATGCCGTCCACATAGCGGGAAAGCACGCGTGCGGTGTCCTGCACCGGCTCACCGCGACCGATCTGCGAGCCTTCGCCCGCGAGCACAACGGCATAGCCGCCGAGCTGATTGATGCCCACTTCAAACGAAACGCGCGTTCTGGTGGAAGACTTCTCAAAAATCATGGCAAGGCACTTGCCCTTTAAGTGGTGGTGCTCGATGCCGTGCTTTGTCTCATACTTGAGCTGGTCGGCAAGGTTCAGAATGTCGATGATCTCCTCTTTGGAGAGATCGAGCAGTTTTAATAAATGTTTCATGGGAATTTCCTCCGTTTATTTAATCTGTTCCGCAAAAATCGCGAGACCGGCATCGATCTCTTCTTTTGTGATGGTGAGCGGCGGCAGGAAGCGCACAAGGTCCTTCGCCGTCAAAATGAGCAGACCCGCTTTCGCGCAAGCATTCAGCACGTCATGGGCGTCCTTGTCCTTCACTTTCACGCCGATCATCATGCCGCGGCCGCGCACAAACTCGACGTTCGGCATTTTAAGCAGCCGCTCTTTGAAATACTTACCTTTTTCCTGCACTTTTTTTAAGAATTCCGGCTTGGATACGCGGGAAACGACCTCCACCGCACCGGCGCACACCACGGGGTTTGCACCGAACGTGGAGCCGTTCATGCCGGGGGCAAAGCTATCCTTTACTTTCTCGCCCGCGATGCATACGCCGATCGGCAAGCCGCCGCCAAGCCCCTTCGCCGCCGTTACAACGTCCGGCAGAATGCCCGCGCGCTGATAGCTGAAGAAGTAGCCCGTGCGGCCGATGCCCGTCTGCACTTCGTCAAGCATCATCAGCACGTCACGCTCCGTGCACAGTGCACGCACGGCCTTTAAATAGTCTTCCTCCATCGGCACCACGCCGCCTTCACCCTGCACGCTCTCGAGCAGCACGGCGCAGACCTCGGGGTCAGAGAGCTTCGCTTTCAGGTCTTCCACGTCATTGCCTTTGGCGTACACAAAACCCTCGGTCAGCGGGGTGAAAAGCCGATGAAAGCCGTCCTGACCCGTTGCCGCCAATGTGGTGAGCGTTCTGCCGTGAAAAGAATTTTCCAGCGTGACGATCTTATACGCGTGCTTCTTTTCGCCGTATTTACGGGCAATTTTAATGGCGCACTCGTTCGCTTCTGCGCCGCTGTTGCAGAAGAACGAACGGCAAAGGCCGCTGTTTTTTGCAAGCAGTTCCGCAAGCTGTGTGTTTTTATCACAGTAATAATAGTTCGACATGTGCTGAATTTTGCCCGCCTGTTCGGTGACGGCCTTCACCCAACCCTCGTCGCAATAGCCCAGCGCATTCACGCCGATGCCGGAGGTGAAATCGTAGTAATGCTTGCCCTCCACGTCCCAAGCCTCGGCGTTTTTGCCGTGGCTAAGCGCCACGTCCACACGGCCGTAGGAATGGAGGATATACTCCTGTTCCTGCCTTTTAATTGCTTCAAAACTCATATTCAAAATTCCTTTTGTTTCCACAATATCGTCTGTACCCTGTTGAAAACATATCCGTACTTGTCTTCCACACTGATACTATCACCGACGAACCCCAGTGCGTCTCCCATTCGCCGTTTTCGTTCACGGGTACGGGCGCGGTTTTCCCCTCTTAATAGAACATCGTGCCGATGCCTTCATCGGTGAAGAGCTCGACCAGAATGGAGTGCGGCGTTCTGCCGTCGATGATATGCGCACGCTCTACGCCGCGGCGTACAGCCTCCACGCAGCAGTCAATCTTCGGAATCATGCCGCCGCTGATGATGCCGTCGCGCTTCAGCTTCGGCACGTCGCTGACGTTTACGACAGGGATAAGCGTGTTTTCATCGTCCTTATCCCGCAGCAGACCGACAATGTCGGTCATCAAAATGAGCTTGCGCGCACCGAGCTCCGCCGCAATGCGCGCCGCCGCCACATCGGCGTTGATGTTGTACACCTCACCGTGGTAGCCTGCCGCCACCGTGGAGATAACGGGTGTGTAGCCGGAAGCAATGGCATCTTCAACGATCTTCGTGTTCACTTCGCGGATCTCGCCCACAAAGCCGAGGTCTTCGGCTGCAGGCAGCTTATCCGCCTTCAGCATGGAACCGTCAAGGCCGCACAGGCCGACCGCCTTGCCGCCGGTGTTTTCCAAAAGCTGTACGAGGTCTTTATTGACTTTGCCTGCCAGCACCTGCTGCACAATGTCCATCGTCTCCGCGTCGGTGTAGCGCATACCGCCGACAAAGCGGCTTTCCTTGCCGATCTTTTTCAGCATGCCGCTGATCTCCGGGCCGCCGCCGTGCACCAGCACGACATTCACGCCGACGAGCTGCATCAGCACAATATCGTTCATCACGGCTTCTTTCAGCTCCGGGTTAATCATAGCATTGCCGCCGTATTTGACGACGATGGTCTCGCCCGCCCACCTTTTGATATACGGCATCGCCTGCACGAGCACGTGGGCGCGGTCGCTGTTCGAGATGCCGATCTTCTTTTCTTCACTCATGTTCTGTAATCTCCGTTGATTTTCACATAGTCATAGGTGAGGTCGCAGCCGAAGGCTTCCGCCTCCGCGTCGCCGCTGTTGAGCTCCACCAGAATGGTAATTTCCTTTTCATGCAGCACCTTTGCGGCTTCTTCCTCGCTGAAGTTGATGCCCGCACCGTTCACGCAGACATCTACCTGCCCGTACGCGCTCTTAAAGGACACGTCCACCTTGTTGATGTCGATATCCGCGCCGGCATAACCGATGGCACACAGCACGCGGCCCCAGTTGGCGTCTTCGCCGAACATGGCAGCCTTGAGCAGAGAGGAGCAGATGACGGACTTTGCAACCGTCTTCGCCGTCTCCCAGTCCTTCGCGCCGGTCGTCTTGCAGATGAGCAGCTTCGTTGCGCCCTCGCCGTCGCCCGCCATCATCATGGAAAGCTTTCTGCAAACCGCCGTCAGCGCCTCAAGAAACGTCTTGTACGCTTCGTTTTCTTCGGTAATCTCCTCGTTTTCCGCCTCGCCGTTCGCCATAATGGCAAGCGTGTCGTTCGTGGAGGTATCGCCGTCCACGCTGATCATGTTGAATGTGGTGTCTGCCGCCGCCTTAATGGCCTTTTGCAGCATCGGCACGGAAATGGCGCAGTCCGTCGTGACAAAGCACAGCATCGTCGCCATGTTCGGGTGGATCATGCCGGAGCCCTTGGAGATGCCGCCGATGCGCACTTCTTTGTCGCCGAGCGTAATCTTTACGGCGCACTCTTTCTCGATGGTGTCGGTCGTCATGATGGCCTTTGCCGCCATGTTGGAGCCGTTTTCGTTCAGCAGTGCCGCCAACGCCGGGGCTGCATTCTCAATCGGCGCGATCGGCAAAATCTGCCCGATAACGCCCGTAGACGCGACGATGACATCGTGCGGGTCAATGCCGAGCGCTTCGCCCGCGATTTCGCACATGCGCCACGCTTTCTTTTCGCCGTCTGCGTTGCAGGTGTTGGCGTTGCCGCTGTTGCAGATGACCGCCTGTGCGCGGCCGTCCGCGATATTTTTGCGTGTGACAAGAATCGGCGCACCCTTTACAAGGTTCTGCGTGTAAACGCCTGCCGCCGCACACGGTGTTTTGCTGAAAATCATAGCCAGATCGGCTTTGGACTTATTTTTGCGAATGCCGCAGTGGATGCCGCCGGCTAAAAAGCCCTTGGCCGCGGTGACGCCGCCTTCGATAAACTGCATACTGAATTGCTCCTTATATAAAATCGCTTTCCTTTAATTTCGTACTCTTTTAGAATGCCGGCGGAACGAGCTTTAAGCCGCAGGTCTCGTCCAGACCGAACAGAATATTCATGTTCTGAATGGCCTGCCCTGCCGCGCCCTTCACCATGTTATCGATAGCGCTGATGGCGATGAACGTGCCGGTGCGCGGGTCCGTAAAGATGGACACGTCGCAGAAATTCGTGTACTTGATGTTGTGAATATCGGCGCTCTTGCCCTTTGGCAGCAAACGCACAAACGGCTCTTTGCCGTATCTTTCCTCATACGCCGCGCGAAGCATTTCCTCCGTAACGCCCGGCTTGAGTTTTGCATAGCATGTCGCTAAAATGCCGCGGTTCACCGGCAGCAGATGCGGCACGAACGTGATGTGCATTTTCTCACCCGAAATTTTGGAAAGCGTCTGCTCGATTTCCGGCGTATGGCGGTGGCACGCGACTTTATACGCGGACATACCCTCATTCAGCTCCGGGTAGTGGCTGTTCTGCGCCGGCTTTCTGCCCGCGCCGGTCACGCCGGACGCGCAGTTTGCGATGATACCGGTCGTCTCGATATAGCCCTTTTCCAGCGCCGGCACGAGTGCAAGCGGCACCGCCGTGGTGTAGCAGCCCGGGTTTGCAACGAGCTTTGTCTTCTTAATTTCCTCGCGGAACAGCTCCGGCAGACCGTACACGGCTTTTTCGTGCAGCGCCTTATCCGCAAATGTGCCGCCGTACCACTCGGTGTATTCTTCCTCGCTCTTTAAGCGGAAGTCCGCGCCGAGGTCGATGAACGCCTTGCCTTTTTTGTCACACTCCGCAGCAAGCTCCTGCGAAAGGCCGTGCGGCAAAGCGGCAAAGATGACATCACTTTTTTCCACAACCGCTTCCTGCGTGGTGCAGATGAGGTCGCACATTTCGCGGTATGCCGGGTAAACGTCCGACAAAGCCTGTCCCTCAAAGCTTACAGAGCTGATGGCCGCAAGCTCCGCTGCGGGATGCCCCACAATCAGGCGGCAGATCTCCGCGCCCGCATAACCGGTGGCGCCCACGACGCCGACCTTAATCTTTTCCATTTTGATACCCCCAACAAAGGTAAAATTGAATTTATATCCCGTTTACGATCGTGCGCACTTCTTTTGCCGCCGCGCGGACGTTCTCCGGGCACGGCGCACCCTTGACCTTGCGGTCGCGCACGCATTTTTCAAGGTTGATGGCCTCGTACACGCCCTCGTCGAACGCATTACAGACCTTTTTGTATTCGTCGATCGGCAGCGTCTCCAGCGTCAGGCCGCGCTCGATGCACAAGGCGACAAGCTCGCCCGTAATCTTATACGCATCGCGGAACGGCAGGCCCTTTGAAGCCACCAGATAATCCGCGCAATCCGTTGCATTGATGAAGCCCTTTGCCGCTGCGGCGCGCATGTTCTCTTTTAAAACGCGCATTGTTTTCAGCATCGGGATAAACGGCGTCAGGCACAGGCGCAGGGTATCCACCGCATCAAACACGGCTTCCTTGTCCTCCTGCATGTCCTTGTTGTACGCGAGCGGCAGACCCTTCATCATGGTCAAAAGCGCCATCAGGTCGCCGAACACGCGGCCGCTCTTGCCGCGGATAAGCTCCGTAATATCCGGGTTCTTCTTCTGCGGCATGATGCTGGAGCCGGTGGAAAACGCGTCGTCCAGCTCGATGAATTTAAACTCCCACGAGCACCAAAGAATGATCTCCTCGGAAAATCTCGAAAGATGCACCATCGCAAGCGAAATCGCCGCGGCGATTTCCGCGCAGAAATCGCGGTCGGCAACGCCGTCGAGGCTGTTGCGGCTCACGCCGGAGAAGCCGAGCAGCTTCGCCGTCAAATCGCGGTCGAGCGGGTACGTCGTTCCGGCCAAAGCGCCGGAGCCGAGCGGGCAAACGTCCATACGCTTTAACGCGTCCTGCATACGGCCGATGTCGCGCAGGAACATTTCGGCATACGCCATTAAATGATGCCCGAACGTGATGGGCTGTGCGCGCTGCAAATGCGTGTAGCCCGGCATAACAGTGTCGGCATATTCCTCCGCCTGGTCGCACAGGACGTTGATGAGCTCTTTTAACTGTTCCATGAGCCCCGCGCACTCCTTGCGCAGCGTCAGACGAACATCCAGCGCAACCTGATCGTTGCGGCTGCGGGCGGTATGTAATCTCTTGCCTGCGTCGCCGATGCGCGCCGTCAGCTCGCCCTCGATAAACGTGTGAATATCTTCGGCATCGGGGTCAATGTGCAGAGCGCCCGTCTCGATGTCCTTTTCGATTTTCTCAAGCTCCGCGCAGATCTTTTCGCTTTCGCCTTTGTCGATGATTCCCGCCGCGCCGAGCATTGTGGCATGCGCAATGCTGCCCTCAATATCCTCTTTGTACATGCGGCTGTCAATAGAAATAGACGAGTTAAAGTCGTTCGTCTTCGGGTCTGCCTCCTTCTGGAAGCGGCCTTTCCATAATTTCATGGCTGAATCTTTCCTTCCCGTTTATGGCAGAAAAGGGCAGGCAGATGAATGCCTACCCTAAATCTACTTTTGGATTATTTATTTTCGGTCTTTGCCTTCATGTGTGCATAAACCTTGATCGGCAGGCCGAACAGGTTGATGAAGCCGTCTGCATCCGCCTGATTGTAGACCTCATCCTCATCGAACGTTGCGATCTCCGGGTCATACAGGCTGTACGGAGAGGTGACGCCTGCATCAATGATGTTGCCCTTATAAAGCTTCAGCTTGACATCGCCGGTGACGGTCTGCTGGGTGGAATCTACGAATGCGGAAAGTGCCTCGCGCAGCGGGGTGAACCACTGGCCGTAGTAAACAAGTTCCGCAAACTTCAAACCGATCTGCTGCTTGTAGTGGAACGTGTCTCTGTCCAGGCACAGCTCTTCAAGCTTATTGTGTGCGTGGTAAAGGATTGCACCGCCCGGAGTCTCATAAACGCCGCGGCTCTTCATGCCGACAAGTCTGTTCTCTACGATATCCGCAAGGCCTACGCCGTTCTTGCCGCCGAGCTCGTTGAGCGTCGTTACAACTTCCACACCGTTCATTTCCTTACCGTTGATGGCGGTCGGCTTGCCCTTTTCAAAATGAATCGTCACATAAGTGGGCTCGTCCGGGGCCTGCTCCGGGGAAACGCCGAGCTCAAGGAAGCCCGGGTGGTTGTACTGCGGCTCGTTTGCCGGATCTTCAAGGTCAAGACCCTCATGGGACAGATGCCAGATGTTCTTATCCTTGGAGTAGTTTGTTTCACGGTTGATCTTCAGCGGAATGTTGTGTGCTTCCGCATACTCGATTTCTTCTTCTCTCGATTTGATGCTCCACTCTCTCCACGGAGCGATGATGGTCATTTCGGGAGCAAACGCCTTAATGGTCAGCTCGAAACGAACCTGATCGTTGCCCTTGCCGGTACAGCCGTGGCAGATGGCGTCTGCGCCCTCGGCCTTGGCAATTTCAACGATGCGCTTTGCGATGATCGGGCGGGCAAAGGACGTGCCGAGCAGGTACTTGTTCTCGTAGACCGCACCTGCCTGTACGGTGGGATAAACATATTCCTGAATGAATTCTTCCTTGAGGTCTTCAATGTAGAGCTTCGATGCACCGGTCTTCAGTGCTTTTTCTTCCAGACCGTCAAGCTCCGTTCCCTGACCCACGTCGGCGGAAACCGCGATAACCTCGCAGTTGTTGTAGTTTTCCTTCAGCCACGGGATGATGATGGAGGTATCCAGACCACCGGAGTACGCCAGAACAACCTTTTTAATATCCTTCTTTGCCTTTGCCATGATGTAACCCTTCCTTTTTTCATAAACCGCCGTCATCGTGCGGCGGAGAATTATTTGTTTCAACGGTCATTATTATACACCGTTTTCCGGAAAAATCAACCCTTTTCTTGAATATTTATTCATCTTTTTTGAAAGTTGTCGAAATTTCCAGATTTAATGCGGGTTTTTCGGCTTTGTATTTGTGCATTTTTTAAAATTTAATCTTCAAAAGTATGCATTTTCGAATGAATAAAGCGCATATTATACATTTGTATACACTGCTTTATACATTTTCGCTTTCGGAATTGTTTTCTACGATATAGGGCTTTATAAGCGCCATTTCGCGCGGCTCCACACGGGCATGAATAAGGAGCCCTTCCGGCACGTATTCTTCGGAGACGAGCGCGCCCGCTTTTCTCAGCTGTGCCGCAATGCCCGTCTTTGCAAACGGCAGCAGCGCCGTCACGTCCACAGGCTTCACCGGCAGGTTATCTTCAATCGCCTGCAAAAGCGCCGGGATGCCTTCGTTTTTCAACGCACTGATGCGCACCGCGCCCGTCAAATGCAAAGCGCTGTCCGCATCGCCCACAAGATCCCATTTATTGAGCACCGGGATAACCGGGCGGTCACCGCAGCCGAGGCTCTGCAAAATTTCATTTGTCACGTCCAAGTGCGTGCGCGCTTCGGGGCTGGAAGCATCGCACACGTTCAAAATGATGTCCGCCGTTGCAGCCTGCTCCAACGTGGAGCGGAACGCCTCCACCAAATGGTGCGGCAAGCGGCGCACAAGGCCGACCGTATCGATGAGCATAACGGTCTTGCCGCCGGGCAGCTTCAACGCGCGCGCCGTGGGGTCCAGCGTCGCAAAAAGCTTATCCTCCGCCAAAACGCCCGCTTGCGTCAAGAGATTCATCAAGGTCGATTTGCCCGCGTTCGTGTAGCCGACAAGCGCCACCGTCACCGTGCCGTCCTTTTCTCGGCGGCGCTGCGTCTCGTGGCGGCCGACTTCTATTTTCTTCAACTGCTCGCGCAGCGCTTCAATTCTGCGGCGAATGTGTCGGCGGTCGGTCTCCAGCTTCGTTTCGCCCGGGCCGCGCGTGCCGATGCCGCCGCCGAGACGCGAAAGCGCCGTGCCTTTGCCGGTCAGACGCGGCAGAAGATACTTTAACTGCGCCGCTTCCACCTGCACCTTACCTGCGCGGCTCTGCGCACGCTGCGCAAAAATATCGAGGATCAGCATCGTGCGGTCCACAACGCGCACGTCCGTCGCATTTTCAAGGTTGCGGATCTGCGTCGGCGTCAGCTCGCGGTCAAAAATAATCAGCTCAATCTTGTTGTTCTCGCAGAAATTCCGAATTTCCTCCACCATGCCGCTGCCTACGCACGTCGCGGTCTCCGGGGAAGGGCGCTTCTGCATCATCGTCGCAATAGGCTCCGCGCCGCCGCTTTTTGCAAGCTCCCACAGCTCGCGCAGCGATTCCTCCGCGTCATACTCGCCCGTGTCCAGCGAGACCAAAAGCGTGCGCTCCGGCACGATTACGTTTTCCGTATAATTCATAAGGTTCTCCTTTTTCGTGTCTGATTTATCGTTTCAAAGCCGCAGCGTTTTTCGCCGCACAGCTTGTGTTTTCATTTCTTATTATACAGAAAACAGCACGGAAAACAACGTGCTTTTACGAAAAACGGACCCACACCGCGTAAAATAGCATTTGCACCAACCGCCGCCCTGATGTTTTGGCGGTTTCTTCCATAGTTTTCGCCCACAGCTTTATGCTATAATGGAGCTGTAAAACTCGGAAAGGATGAGTCCCATGTACCGCTTTGCCCCCAGTAAACACACCCATTTTTAAGAAAGGGTCGATTTTATGAAAAAGCAATTTGCGGTCATGTTCTGCCTTTTGGCGATATTCACATGCCTTGTCGGGTGCTCCGGAAAAACGGAAAGTCTGTTTCCGTCTGCGTTTGTCCGTGCGGTGGGACAGGAAAAAGCGGACGCGCTGAAAACACTCGGTACTACCGAACAGGCGCTCTCCGGCTATACCGTTGACGTTTACGGCAAAACCGCCGATGTGCAGCTCTCGTTTGATGCATACCGCGGCGATGAAACCTCCGCCGGCAAGCTCAACTACGTAGAGCTCACCGTACCGTGCACGCCGAATGGCGACGGCTTTTCATACATGCGCACCTGCTACGACAAGCTTGAAAAAGCGCTCGGCGAACCGTTCACGACCGACGTGAACATGGACGGCGTTTCCGCCGAAGACGATACCGATACGCTTTTTGCGGCGCTGCAAAAAGACGCAGGCGGCGAAAATGTCTGCGCCTTACAATACCAGTGGCGCGGCCTCGGTGAAAACGAATCGCTGCTTTACCTTTATTACTATCCGAACGAAAACGGCTCGGCGCGCGTAAAGCTCACGTTTTTGCCGAAAGAGCGTGCACAAATTCCATAAAGCTCTGTAAAAAGGCGCGGAAGTTTTGAAAAGCTCCTGCGCTTTTTGCGTTTTCAAAAAATTTACAGGTTTTCGATTTGCTTTTTTTCGCGTATTGTGGTAATATACGATATTATTATACATGCCAAGCGGCATATGGCTGCGGCAAATTTTTTGTAGGAAAGACAGGTTATTTTTTCTCAGATGGACAGTCACAGTACAGGGTTGATCATAGCGTTGATCGTTCTGATCGTTTTGTCCGCCTATTTCTCCGCCACGGAAACAGCATTTTCGTCGCTCAACCGTATCCGGCTCAAAAACTTGGCCGATAACGGCAACAAGCGCGCAAAGCTCGCCTATAAGCTCGTGGATAATTACGACGAGCTCATCTCCTCCGTTCTGGTGGGAAACAACATCGTCAACATCAGTGCGTCTTCTCTCGCCACCGTTTTGTTTATCAAAGCATTCGGCGACAACGGTCCCACCGTTTCCACCATCGCCATGACGATCATCGTGCTCATTTTCGGCGAGGTCACGCCGAAAAGCATCGCAAAAGAGTCCCCGGAAGCGTTCGCTATGTTTTCCGCGCCCATCATCAACGTGCTCATTTACGTCTTCAAGCCCATTAACGTATGTCTTGTGGGCATCAAAAAGCTGGTGAAAAAATTCGTAAAGGTCTCTAACGACCGCACCATTTCGGAAAGCGAACTGCTCACCATCGTGGAGGAAGCCGAGCACGACGGCGGTATCAACGAAAACGAAAGCGAGCTTATCCACAACGTCATCGAGTTCGACGACCTTGAAGCCATCGATATCATGACGCCGCGCGTAGACGTGGAAGCCGTGGATAAGACGAGCACCGTGCAGGAAGTCGCCGACCTCTTTACGGAAACAGGCTTTTCGCGCCTGCCGGTGTATGAGGAGACGATTGACAGCATCGTCGGCATTATCAATGAGAAAGATTTCCATAACCTCGTGCTGCGCGACGGCAACGCGGTGAAGCAGATCATCAAGCCCGTGGAGTTCATCCCGCCTTCGATGAAAATTTCCGCGCTTTTAAAGCTTTTGCAGCAGAACAAATCGCATCTTGCCGTCATCGTGGATGAGTTCGGCGGCACCGAGGGCATCGTCACGCTGGAAGACATCATCGAAGAGCTTGTCGGCGAGATCTGGGACGAACACGACGAAGTGGTGGAAGCGTTTCAAAAGGTCAGCGACAACGAATACCTTGTCGATTGCTCCACCAACCTTGACGAGCTTCTTGAATACTTCCATTTGAAGTCCGATTCCGAAGCCTCCACCATCAACGGTTGGGTCATCGAGCAGCTCGATCGCATCCCCGAAAAGGGCGACTGCTTTGATTTTGAAAACCTGCATGTCGTTGTAGAAGAAACAGAGTACCAGCGTGCCACCCGCGTGCGCATCACTGTGTCCCCGAAAAAGGAAGAGTCCGAAGAAGCATAAAACTCCATAATTCATAAATCATTCCTAATTGCGCCCCGCTGTTTAACGCAGCGGGGTTTCGCTTTGCAAAAGCATCCGCCAAAATAATTTGCAAATCTTTTTCTTTCCTTTTAAACAGGTTTATGCTATAATAAAATCAACAAAAATCTTTCTCGTATTTTATTGATAATTGTAAGAATTTCGTAAGGAGATTTTAAGAAATGCTGAAGCTGGAGCTTTTACTGCGCCGCATTCGCGGTTTTGACGCAAAGCGCATGATGGTGTATGTTCGCGACGTCAAAAAGGAGACCAAAACGCCCACACCCGTCATCATGGCGGATATGCTGTACTGCATTTTGCGGTATAACGTGGGATTTTACGATTACCACATTTTCGGTTTTGCGCACATCCACGGCGCAAAGGCGAGAAGCACATTCTTCACTATGCAGGATAACTGGCGCTTGACCCGCATGGTAAACAGCCCTGAAGACCGCCCCTATTTTGAAAACAAGCTGCTGTTCTGCCGCACGTTTGCGCCGTACCTCGGACGGTCATTTTTAGACCTCAATGAAGCCGGTGAGGACGCGCTTGCCGATTTTCTGCGCCACCACCCCGTGGTGTTTTTAAAAGAGCCGGAAAGCTTCGGCGGTCTGGGGGTCAAACGCTTTGACAGCGCCGGGACCGATTTAAACGACCGAGAGGCCGTGAAAAGGCTGCGCGAAAACTGGGTGCAAAACGGCTTACTGCTCGTGGAGGAAGCCTTACAGCAGCACCCGGAAATGAGCGCGCTGTATCCGTATTCGCTTAACACCCTGCGCGTCTGCACCTTAACAGATGACAAAGGCGACGTGCATGTGCTGTACAGCTTTGTGCGTACGGGCCGCCACGGCTCATTTGTAGATAACACCACAAGCGGCGGGCTCAACGCGCTCATCTGCGACGACGGTGTCATCCGCCGCCCCGCTATGTCCGATAAAACCGGCATGTATTTCGACATGCACCCCGATACCTGCACGCCATTCATAAACTTCCGCGTGCCATATTTTGATGAAGCGATTGCGCTGTGCAAAAAAGCCGCGAAGGTCCGCCCCGACATGCGGTACGTCGGCTGGGACGTGGGCATCACCCCCACCGGTCCCGTTTTGGTGGAGGGCAACAACCTCCCCGCCTACGACGGGCAGATCTACCACCAGCAGGAGAACCCCGGCACCGGCCTCCGCCCCCTCGTCCGCTCCATCATCCCGGAGTTTTAGTTTACATAATTTTAAAATCATATGCAAAAACCCGCATTGCAGCCGGAAATTCCGTTTGCAATGCGGGTCTTTTATTTTTCGGTTCGTTCCGCGCGTCTGGCTTTGAAGAACCGGCGCAGGATTGCCGTGCATTCTTCACACAGCAATCCGCGGTATAATTCGGGTTTAAAGGCATTTTTGAGCGACGTCACCGACACAGCCGTGCCGCACGCACCCATAGCTTCGTCTTCCGTGCCGAACACGATGCGGTCCACGCGGGCGTTTACCGTCGCGCCCGCACACATGGGACACGGCTCCAGCGTCACATACAGCGTACAGCCGGTCAACCGCCAGGAGCCGAGCACTTTTGCCGCCTGTTCCATCGCTTCCAGCTCCGCATGGCCAAGCACACTCTGATGCTCTTCTCGCCGATTCCGCCCACGCCCGATGACTTTGCCGTCCTTCACAACAACGGCGCCCACCGGCACTTCACCTGCCGAAAAGGCTTCTTCCGCAAGCGAAAGCGCCTCGCGCATGAACTTTTCCTCCGGCACAAACGCGCGGTTTTTCATGGCATTATACGGCATATGTCCCCTTACGAATACAGCGTCACGATACACATGACAACAAACAGCACATAGTAGCAGATGAAACCGGGATTCACGAACATCCACAACGCCTTCACGCGTACCGGTACGCCGCGCTGCATGGGCGTGCGGAACACCTTATGACCGGTGAAATTGCGGATAAGCAGCACCACAAGCGCAACCAGCCCCAAGCCATACACGATATACGTCAGCAAATTGCTCGCGATATTCGCCGCATCCGCGCCTACAAGCCCCTCAAGGGCGATGGGCAGCGTCGCAAGCAGGTTATTGAGCATGTGCACGAAAATGTTCACCCAAATGTTGCGGGTACGCACATACAAAAGCGCCATTACAAAGCCCGCCATAAGCACCACGGGCAAGGACTGAATGCTGTAATGCGCCATACCGAAAATCAGTGCGGAGAAAATCACCGCAGGCCAGTCACCCCAGCGGCGCATGACGGCCGTCGTCACGCTGCGGAACGCAAATTCCTCCGTCACCGGCGCGACGAGCACGACCGAAACGAACATCGTCAGCGCCTGCACGGGCGTCAGCGCCAAAAGGTCTGCCGTGTTTGCGTCGCCGTTCAGCCCCGCGCCCTCCAAAAGCTGCGAGATGAGGTTTGCGGGAATGTTCATCAAAACACTGACGGCAAGGCCCGCAAAGACGAGCAAAACACTGTTCAGCACACCGTTTTTCTCCACAAGCACCGTGTCCGAAAGCTTTCTTTTCCCAAAGAACAGAAAAAACGAGAACGGCAGCACAATGGATAAGAACGATGCAATGGACGAAATAAGGTAATACGCCGTCGGCGGAAAGCCGCCAATGGTGTTCGGCCCCATAAAATTCACGCCGCACACCGTTAAAATCAGCGTTGCAAGCGTCGTCCACAAAACCTGTATCGGCAAAGAGGTCATGGTCGCAAACGAAAGGCGGGAGGCCGCGCGGCGCAGCTCCTTTTGCTCCAAACGCGCGGGGTCCGCCCACTTCGGCGGCTGTACGGGTGCGTAATATACGGGCTGCTGCACCGGCTGTGCATAAACGGGCGCGCCGTTACCGCCCTGCGGCGGATATGTATACACCGGCGTCGGGTTCTGCACCGGCGCGGGATTCTGCGGCGCGGTATACACCGGCTGCCCGTTATAAAGCGGCTGCGTCACCGGTTGCCCAGTGGGCGTGTAGTTCCGGTTATCGTTCATGCTCATTCATCCTTTCCCTTTTTGGTTTTCCCGTTTTTTTCGGGCTTTTTCACGTGAAAACGGATCATCAGCTTTTCCACCCAGCCCTTTTTGTACTTGAGGGAAATGTAGCCGATGGTGCTCATCACCAGTGCGCCGATGGCGTCCACGATAATGTCCTTCATCGTGTCCTGCAAGGCTGCCTGCCCAATAAGCGCCGTACCGTTATCCAGCATATATTTCTGCATGTTGGTGCCGAAAACGGAATCCATCGTGAATTCATAAATTTCCCACACCGCGCCCATCGCAAGCGCAAAGCAAAACGCAAATACGGCGATGAACACCGGTGAAAGATTCAACGGTATGCGCTCCGCATCGTTGAAAATCGCAATCATGGAAAAGCCAAGCGCACCCAGCATTGCACCGCTCATCGTGTGCAGAATCGTGTCCCAGTACGGTACGGCGTAGTAAAAGCTTCGCACCTCGCCAAGGAAGATCGCGCAGTACAAAAACGCAATGTACAAAACCAGCATCACGCGCGGAATCTGCAGCGTTTTCTGCCGGATGAGCCGCAGCGGCAGCACAATGGCGGCAATGCCCAAAAGGCACTGCAAAAGCATCAGCACATAATCTTCGCGGCTGCGCACTTCCTCCGTCCCGCCGCCGTGCGACACAATACGTACTACAAGGTAGCCGAGCGGCAGAATAAAGCTCAGCAACACCGCCATGATGAACATGCCGGTAAAGTCCCGTTTTCTTTTCGGCTTCATAGCCCGTCCTCCTAATGGGGGTATTTTTTACTGTGCAAGCAGCTCCGCGACGTTGTTTGCGTAAGCGACCGGGTCTTCAATGGAGCGGCCCTCAATAAGCAGCGCCTGATCGTACAGCACTTCGGTGTACTTTTTCAGCTTGTCTTCGTCGTTTTCAAAGCGGCGCAGCACCTCAAACACCGGGTGTTCGGTGTTGAGCTCAAATATCTGCTCGGCCTTCACCTTCTGCTCCGCGCCCGGCATGGAGTTTAGCACCTTCTCCATCTCCATGGAGATTGCGCCGTCCGTCGTGATGCACACGGGGTGATTTTTAAGTGTCGTCGAAACGCGCACGTCCTTTACACGCTCGCCGAGAATCGTCTTCATCTTCTCAAGCAGAGCCTTGTTTTCCTCCGCCTGCTTTTCGGCAGCCTGCTTTTCTTCTTCGGTTTGCACGCGTGCGTCTTCCGCCGCAACGTTCTTGAAGCTCTTGCCTTCGTACTCCTGCAACACCATCAGCGCGAACTCGTCCACATCGTCCGTAAGGTACAGCACCTCGTAGCCGCGGTCAAGTACGGCTTCGGTCTGCGGCAGATGCGCAATGCGCTCCGGGGTTTCGCCCGCCGCGTAGTAAATGCAGGTCTGGTCTTCCTTCATGTCCTGAACGTACTCTTTCAGCGTGCGCATCTTGCCTGTGGAGGAGCGGAACAGCACAAGATCCTTGAGCTTATCCTTGTTGATGCCGTAGTTCTCGTACATGCCGAATTTGAGTCTCAAGCCGAAACTCTCAAAGAACTTCTCGTAGTTCTCTCTGTCGTGCTCCAGCATGGATTTAAGCTCCGACGCAATCTTCTTCTCAATGCGCGTCGCGATAAGTTTTAACTGACGGTCGTGCTGCAGCATTTCACGGGAGATATTCAGCGACAGATCCTGCGAATCGACAAGGCCCTTCACAAAGCCGAAGTAATCCGGCAGCAGGTCTGCGCACTTTTCCATAATGAGCACGCCGGAAGCATACAGCTGCAAACCCTTTTCGTAGTCTCTCGAATAATAATCCATCGGCGCTTTTGCAGGGATAAACAGCAGTGCGTTATACGTCGCTGTACCCTCTGCGGAGGTATGGATAACCTTCAGCGGGTCCTGCCAATCGTAGAACTTCTCCTTATAGAAGCTGTTGTATTCTTCTGCCGTGATCTCGTTTTTATTCTTCTTCCACAGCGGCACCATACTGTTGAGGGTCTCCACCTCAAAGTAGTGCTCATATTCGTTCTCCGCACCCTCCTTCGCACGGGTCTTTTCGACCTCCATGCGGATGGGGTAGCGGATATAATCGGAATACTTCTTCACGAGCGAACGAATGCGGTATGTATCGAGGAACTCGCTGTACTTTTCTTCCTCGGTGTCCTCTTTGATATGCAAAATGATCTCGGTGCCGTGGTCGGCCTTTTCGCACTCGCGGATGGTATAGCCGTCCGCGCCGTCGGACTCCCAGCAATACGCCTGCTCTGCACCGTACGCCTTGGATTCCACGCGCACGTGGTCGCTGACCATAAACGCGGAATAGAAGCCCACGCCGAACTGACCGATGATGTCGATATCCTCGTTCTTTTCGTTTTCAGACTTGAATTTCAGCGAGCCGCTCTTTGCGATGACGCCGAGGTTCTGGTCAAGCTCCTCCTGCGTCATGCCGATGCCGTTATCGCGGATACGCAGCGTGCGGCTGTCCTTATCCGCCGCAAGGAAGATCTGGAAGTCGTCACGATTGAGTCCCGTAGCGCCGTCCGCCAGGGATTTATAGTAAAGCTTATCGATCGCGTCGCTCGCGTTGGAGATCAGCTCGCGCAGAAAAATCTCCTTATGGGTATAAATAGAGTTGATCATGAGATCAAGAAGTCTTTTAGACTCCGCTTTAAACTGTTTTTTTGCCATGCAAATTCTACCTCTTTTTCATTTTGGGCATCAAAATCGCGCATTCATCCGCCCGCGTTCTCTTTCTAACAACTATACTATACATTTGTTAAAAAATCACGAACAATTTTAATTTGGTTAAAAAAAGAACGGTTTAAATTTAAATTTCGCATGGATTATTTTTTCTAAAGGCGGCAATGCCGCCTTTTAAGAAACCCCTTGATAGGGTTTCTTACGAAAAATCGTCCACCGGACGATTTTTCTATTTTCCTGATCTTTGGGTAGGCAAAAGGATTTCGCCATTTGCGAATGGCGACTCAAGGCTCTGCCTTGATGAATCCAAGCGAACGCTTATGTTCGCTTTCAAGTTTTCTCGAAGAAAACTTGACTAAAGACTTTTAACCATGCTCGCCGTTAGAACTCTGCGGCAAACAAAAGAACTTTTCAAAGAACCGCCACACCTTCACTGCCCCGGTCACGGGGATCCTCGCGTCCAGCTCAAACGCGTTGATTTTTAAAAATGCCTTACCGTCCGCCTGATACAGCATTTCCGCCGGCGGGGCGTTGTCATTAAAGCTCAACCGTCTTCCCTCGGCGTCCACCATCAGCATACCGAACACAAACAACAGCACCAGCACGGTGCAGAAAAACGACATCAAAAACGCGCGGGAACACACACATTTGCGCATGCAAAGCACCTCCGCATGCAGTATGCCCCGTCCGTTTTCCGCTATTCCTCCGCTATGTCGTTTAAAACCGCCAGAATCGTCTCGCCCAGCAGCTCCCCGGCGTAGTCCGCCTCCCTTTGCGTATTCACCTCTGTGCCGACCTCCACCAAAAGCGAGCCGTGCGTAGCGTGCATATTGTAGTTTCTCTGCGCGAAAAACAGCGGTCGAAACAGCCCCGGATATAATAAATCGCCTTTTTGCTGCAAGCGCAAGGCCAAATGCAAGTTTTCCCGCCAATCCGGGAACAGCGGGTCTTCCGAAAGGTCACACCCCGCCATAATCATGATCTGCGCGGCATTCTCCCCGTTCACCTCCGCCACGGGCTTATACCGTGTGCCGTCGTCCTCCTCACCGAACGCGTCTCTGTGCACATCCACGGTGATCTGTATCGTGGGGTATTTCAGCAAATTTTCCTGCATCGCATCCATTGAGCGCTGGTAGCTGCCGGAATACGTCTCGTCAAACCTTGTCGTGTCGTGGATCACGCCGAACCCGCCCGCTTCTATCACGTCTTTCGCCCTTTTTGCCACCGCCACAACGCTTTTTTCTTCTTCCTCCGTGCGAAAGCTCTCATCGCGGTAATACCAGTCCGATTCATACTGCAAGTACGCTTCTGATGTATGCGTGGAGTAAAACAGCACCACCGGCGAGCCGTCGCGCTTCACGTGCACATCGGGGTCAATTAAAATTTCTTCCGATAAATCAAGCCCCGAGTCCGAAGTATCCTTCACAAAAAAGCCGTTTATCTCTTCTCCTCCGCCCATAAAGGTCGCGGCGACCGCTGCCGTTTCACGCTCCGGGTCAGGTGTCGGCGCCGGCAGTACGGGCAGCTCCGTGTCTGTTTTCTCCTGTATGGGCACAGGTGTCGCCGTGGGGAGCAATGTTGCTTCCGGCTCCGTTTCTTTTACGGCCTCCTTTTGGGGCGCAGGCGATGCTTCCGCTTGCGGCACTTCTTGGCTTGTTGCCGCCTGCAAGCCCGCCGCCCTAAGCGCCCACGCCGTGCCGTTTTCCTTTACAACCGGCCATAAATTATCCCCCATGCACCAAAGTGACACGGCCGCCGCCAGCACCGCGCAAATTCTGTATCCGATTTTTCCGATCCGTTCCTTTCGCATCGCACTGCCTCCATTTGTGTGGCATATCCGTCTTATCATGCTTATGATACGGCATACAAAATTATGCACATGTACACGGTTCGGACGCGGAAAATTCACAAATTCGACATTTTCATACAGCACCAATATGCTATAATAAAATATATCATTCTTAAGTTTTGAACGATTTTAAAAAACTCGCAGAACCCCAAACGGGAAACGAAGAAAGGATGGACTGCATGGCAAGATCCGTATACTCAGAAATCACCCCCGAAATGGAAGCCCTCGCCGATCTTTGCGTGAAAAACGGTAAGATTGACCCGGAGCTCTATGCAAAATACGACGTAAAGCGCGGCCTGCGCGACATTAACGGCAACGGCGTTCTGACCGGCCTTACCGATATTTCGGAGATCCGCTCCAGCCGCATGGAAAACGACGTGAAAATTCCCTGCGAAGGGCAGCTTTTCTACCGCGGTTACAGCATTGAAGATCTTGTCCGCAGCATGCCGAGCGACCACAGCTTCGGCTTTGAAGTGACCGCCTACCTGCTCCTTTTCGGCGAACTGCCGAGTAAAGAACAGCTTGACGGGTTCATCAAACAGCTTTCGTTCTACCGCACATTACCCACAAATTTCGTGCGCGACATCATCATGAAAGCGCCGAGCGGCGACATGATGAACACCCTCGCCCGCAGCGTGCTGACGATGTATTCCTATGACGACGCCCCGGATGACATCTCCATCCCGAACGTGCTGCGCCAGTGCATTCAGCTCATCGCCATTTTTCCGCTTCTTTCCGTCTACGGCTATCAGGCGTATCGCCACTATCACGACGGCAAAAGCCTTTACATTCACCAGCCGAAGCCGGAGCTTACCACCGCCGAAAATATTCTGCGCATCCTGCGTTCCGATAAACAGTTCACCCCGCTGGAAGCCAAGGTGCTCGACATCGCGCTTATGCTGCACGCAGAGCACGGCGGCGGCAACAACTCCACGTTCACAACACATGTCGTGTCGTCCTCCGGCACGGATACGTATTCCGCCATTGCCGCGGCACTCGGCTCTTTAAAAGGCCCAAAGCACGGCGGCGCGAACATCAAGGTCGTACGCATGTTTCGTGACATGAAGGAGCAGGTCAAGGACTGGACGAACGAGAATGAAATCTGCGATTACCTCACCCGCCTGCTTGATAAAAAAGCGTTCGATAACGCCGGGCTCATCTACGGCATGGGCCATGCCGTGTATTCCGTCTCCGACCCCAGAGCACGCATCATGGAGCGCTTTGCAGAGGGCCTTTCCAAAGAAAAAGGCCGTGAGGACGAGTACGGACTATACATGCGCGTCGCACGGCTCGCGCCGCAGGTCATCGCCGAAAAGCGCCGCATCTATAAAGGCGTCTCCGCAAATGTAGACTTTTACAGCGGCTTCATTTACAGCATACTCGATTTGCCGATGGAGCTGTATACACCCATCTTCGCCTGCGCCAGAATTGCCGGCTGGAGCGCCCACCGCATCGAAGAGCTCATCAATGCCGGTAAAATCATCCGCCCGGCGTATAAAGCCATCCACCCCGAGCGCGCGTTTCCGGGTATGGAAAACGAAACCTAAATCTCCCGGCAACCGTGGTTAAAGGTTTTTGATCGACCTTTTTCCAAAAAGGTCGTGGGGTCTTGGGGCAACGCCCCAAGTCGCTTTCCGCAGAAAGCGAAACCCTTTTGCCTACCATAGATCAGGAAGATAGGCGGAAACTTCCAGTGGACGTTTCCGCCGTAAGAAACCCTATCAAGGGGTTTCTTGAAGAACTCGCCACGCGAGTTCTTAGAAATGGAACATAGTATTAAAGCGCACAGCCATTTTTTGAAGCTGTGCGCTTGTGATTTTTCTATGCTTTTTCTCTTTCTAAAGGCTCGTGATACTCGCCTTTTAGGAAACCCATGCAACTGGGTTTCCTACGGTTAAACAGTCCACTGGACTGTTTAACCTACTTTCCTAGTTTTAGTTTAGGCAAAAGAGTTTCGCCATTTGCGAATGGCGACTCGGGGCTTTGCCCCAAGACCCCATAAACTTTCTCGAAGAAAGTTTAATCAAAGACTTTTAACCCTGTCCACCGTCAGCTCTCGGCTTCCGTCACAAGCTTCATCAACAGTGTTTTCAGTTCTTCCGTGGTCTCCACGGTGTAATCCGCGCCCGCTTCTTCCAGCTCTCCGGGTTCCGCAAAGCCGAAGTACACGCCGATGCCCGGCACGCCGCAATTTTTCGCGCCGATCATATCAAAGCTTCGGTCGCCGACCATGAAAAACGTATTGTTTTCCTTTCCGCCTGCGCGGCGCATGGCCTCCTGCATCACTTCGGTCTTATCCGTCATGGAGCCATCGAGATTCGCGCCGACAATCTGATCGAACAACTCAAAGATCCCGTTTTGCTTCAAGATTTTCTCCGTGAACACCGTCGGCTTTGAGGTGGAAACACTCAATTTCACACCTGCGCTTTTCAGCGCCTCCAACAGTTCTTTCATGCCGGGGTACAAGCGATTTTCGTACACGCCTTTTTCTTTGTAGCGCACGCGGTAGCGGTCTACCGCCTCAAACGCCTGCTCTTTGGAAAAGCCGTAGAATTCCATAAAGGATTCATGCAGCGGCGGACCGATGAACTTTTTCAGCGTCTCCATCGGCTGGTTCGGATAGCCGTAGCTGTCGAGCGCAAACTGCGTGCTTTTCGTGATGCCCTCGCTGTTATCGACAAGGGTGCCGTCTAAATCAAACAAAACCCAAATACTCATCTTCTTCTGCCTGCACCTCCGCCATGCGTGGAGCCTCCGCCTGCGCGCGGCGCACCGCCGCCCGAACGGCCGCTGCCAAAGCCGCCGGAGCGTCCGCCACCGGGACGGGGACCGCCCGAGGGACGCGAGCCGCTAAATCCACCCGGTCTCGGGCCGCCGAATCCGGGACCACCCGGGCCGCGCGGCGGACGGGGCCCGCGCCAGAAGCCGCCCATCGGAGGCGGCGGGGGCGGCGCACCCCAACCTCTGCGGTAATACCGTCTGCGCGGACGCAGCACGCTCAGCGCAATAATCAAAATGACGAACAGAACGATGAAAACAAAACGTATTATCCGGGTAACCGCAACACGTCTCGCTTGCGAAAAAACATTTTGAACCCCGGATAAAAATCCGCCGGATGTATTATTATTCGCATAATTATAATTGGTGTTCGCATTCGCGTTGTTTGTCGTACCCGTGGAACACGAGACATTGTAGTGGTCTTCCAAAATCTCCACCGCGCGGGCGTAGACCTTTTTCACGCCGCTGTCGTACTCTTTCGCGGCAAAATCGTCCTCAAGGTAGTCATACAGCATCGCGTCCAGCACGCCGCCGGTAAAAACATCGGTCAGCCCCACGCCCGGCTCGGCGTAGTAATCCTCCGCACCGATGGAAAGCAGAATCAAGAGACCGTTATTCGCTTTCTTGTCACCGATGCCCCACTTGTTAAAGAGGTCATACGCATAATCGGCAATGTCCTCGCCGTCGGTGAAATCCACGGTCGCCACCACGACCTCCGCGCCGCAGGCTTCGGCAAGTGCGCTGCCCGTGCGCTCAATATAGCTTTCCGTCGAGGACGAAAGCACATTCGCGCCGTCATACACATAGCCCGTCGGGGCATCCGGCAACGCCACGGCAAACGCCGGCACCGCCACAAGTACGAGCACCAGCACCGTAAGCAGCACAGCGCCCGTCTTTTTCAAAACAGGATGTACGGTCTTTGTCATAAGCATTTCCTTTCCCTGTCCGTTTCAAACTTTTACGCGAACAGCTCCACGTCGCCGATGCCCACCAGCTTCGCCAGTGCATACGCAGGCGAGTTGTGCAGCGCATCGTTGAATGCGGCGGCTTTATCGTTGTAATCGTCGCGCATCAGATAATCCAAGTCGGAATTGTAGTTCGACATCAGCGATTCGCGGTACGTTGCGTCCTCCTCGTTCATGTCGATATTCTTGATCTGGCGATACATCGCCTTCACCGACGTCGTCAGGTCGTTTAAAGCCGCGTACTTGTCCGCCGGGCGCTCGGCCTTTTTCACCGCGTTCTGCGCGGTACGCACGGCATCTACAAGCGTCAAGTCCGTCTCGCTGTATTTTTCCGCGATCGTCACCAGATTCGATGCTTCGGAAACCATCATCGAGATCTGATCCAAAACGCCGTACACGTCGTCGGAGCCGTAGTATTCCGCCGTCACATTGTTGCGCTCGCGCGACAAAGATATACACGCGCCGACTGGGATCGCCGCCAAAATTAACACCACCATCGCAATGACCGCCGAAACACGGCCCACGGCTTTTACGCCATCGTTTTTCTTTTTCATAAAAATTTCCTTTCTGCTTTTTTCTGTCTACATGCAAATTTATGGCACGCAAATTTAAAGTCTATAAACGCACAGCCGGGCAGCACTGCAAGCACAACCCGGCCGGTGTTCTCTTTATTTACGCGCGAATGTCTAAAAGCTTCTGCTTCAGCTCGTTTTCCAAACGACCGAGCTCCTGCTCCGCTTCGCGGCGGCGGGTCTTGCCCTCTTCCTGAATTTTCACAACTTCATCGAGTGTCGAGATGAGCGACTGGTTTGTCTGGCGCAGCGTCTCCATGTCAACAATGCCGCGCTCGGATTCGCGCGCCGTCTCAATGGTGCTCATCTTCAGCTTCTCTGCGTTCTTGCGCAGCAGCTCGTTCGTCATATCGGTCACTTCACGCTGTGCGCGCACCGCATCTGCGGAGTGCGCCACGCCAAGCGCCAATACCATCTGGCTCTTCCAAAGCGGAATGGTGTTCACAATGGTGGACTGAATTTTCTCCGCCATCAAACGGTCGTTGTTCTGCACAAGACGAATTTGCGGCGACATCTGCACGGAAACCATGCGGGTCAGCTCGAGGTCATGCAGCTTCTTTTCAAAGCTGTCGCACTGCTGTGCAAAGTCGTTTGCCGCCTGCGCGTCCTCCGGCAGGCCGGAGCGCTGTGCTTTTGCTTTCAGCTCTTCCAGCGTCGTTTCGCGCTCTCTTTTCAGGCGCTTTTTGCCCGCCAGAATGTACATGGAAAGCTCTTTGTGATACGCAAGGTTCGTTTCGTACAGCTTATCGAGCATCACGATGTCCTTCATCAGCTGCACCTGGTGGCCCTCAAGGGAAGACGCAATCTTATTCACGTTCACTTCGGCCTTGTCGTAACGTGCCTTCATGCCATCGAGGCGGTTTGCCTGCTTTTTAAAGAAGCCGAGGAAGCCCTTTTCCTCTTCGCCCGCGTCAAAGCTTTTCAGCTCTACAACGAGGTTCGCGATCTCATCGCCCACTTCGCCGAGGTCCTTCGTACGCACATTTGCAAGCGCCGTGTCGGAGAAGTTTGCAATTTTCTTCTGTGCGCCGGAGCCATACTGCATCACGAGCGCAGAGCTTGTAATGTCAATTTTTTCCGCAAAGTCGTCTACGACCTTCTGTTCTTCGGGCGTAAGCTGCACTTCGGGCTGTTCCTCTTCTTTTTTCTCAGGGGCTACGGGCTTTTCTTCCTCCACGCCGTCCAGCGTCAGGGTGGGAATGCCGGGTGCGGGGGTCTCCAGCTCGGGCTCTAAGGTCAATTTCACGTCGCTCATGTTGTTCGTCCTCCTTATATTCACCGTGTGCGTCACACGGTCAAAAATCACTTTGTCTGTGTTTTGCTTGTGTCGTTCGGGTCAAGGCCAGGCATTTTCATGTCTTCGCCGGAAAGGCCCTCCTGCTTCAAAATGGATTCCATCACGCTGATGTCCGCCGCAATGTCCAGCGCATCGTCATCAAACAGGCTATCCAGCTGCTTTTCAAACGCGCCTGCGATCGTCTCCATCATGCCTTCAATCTCAAACATCGTCTTTTGAATGTTCTCGCCCTTCACTCTCTGGCGGCTCAGCTTATCATAGCTGTTCAGAAGCTTCAGCGTTGTCGGCAGATAGTAGTTCATAAACCGGCGGATCTCCGCTGCTTTTTCGGGGTGCTCCGCGATATACGCAAAAATATCGGCAGAAGCCACTTCCATGCGGTCGATGCGCTTTGTCATCACCTCGTCCGGGATGCGGATGTTCACGTCGCGCAGCTCATGCAGATATTTGTAGCCTTCCTCAATGATCTTGTCCACCTCGGGATCGCCGGTGGAGACCTTTTTCTGCGGCTCCGCTTTCGGCTCCGGCTTCTTTTCGGGCTCGGGCTTTTTCTCCGGCTGTACGGATTCCGCCGGCACATAATACTTTTTGCCCTTGAAAATTTTGCCGCCGATGAAAAACGCCGCCGCACCCACCACAACAAACGTGATGAGGTCCTGCCAGCGGTAAAGCGGGCCGTTCAGCGCATACAGCATGCACACGATGCCCGTCAGCCAATAGCGGCCGTTTGAGGGCTTGTACTTTTCGATCATGTCCTGCTTGCGCGGCGCTTTTTTCGACTGCTGCACGGGCACACCGTTCTGCGAAACGGTATTTCGCGGCACTGTGCCGCGCGGCGGATTATACGGTCCGCCGGGCGCGCTGCTCGGAGCCTGATTCGGGTTTGTATTCGGGCGCTTGTAATTCGAGTACGCCGTCTGCGTGTAGGAATAGTGGTACGTACCGTCCGGATTCTGCCCCTGCGGCGACTGATAATTTGTCCGCGCGTTCGTGTTAAACTTGCGGTTTACGGTCTCCGCCACACGGTTCACTTCGTTTACAACGCCGTTCACCGCACCCTGCACCTCGCGGGAAATCTTCTCCCCGTCGAGGTTATTCACGCTCTCCGTCACCTTGTCGCCCACCTTGTGGATAACGCGGTACGTCGCGGAGTTTTCAAACTCGTTTTGGAGCGGATTCGTGTAATTCGCGCCGTTCGGCGTATTCGCGTTTCTGTTTTGTTCGTTCGGATTTTGTGTGTTCGTTTTTGGCACCGCCTTTCTAACGGTAATGCTTCATAAATCTCCATTTTTTGCTGTGGTGTGTCCCGGCAAAGCCGGGACACACCCTCTTATTCGACTTTACTCTATTATTGTACGTTTTTCTGAAACCCGGGTCAAGAACTTCCGGGTGAATTTCAGAGTTTTTTCAGGAATTCTCCGGCGCGGGGGTCGGCGTTACCTGCACGGGATCTTTTCCGTCCTGCACAAGGTAATATTCCATCGTCTCTTCACCCGCTATGTGCAGCACGTTGTACTTTACATCCAGCAAAAATTCCGGTGCCGCGCCGAAGGATTGTAATGACGCCTCCGCGTCAAAGCGCGTCATTAGAAGCTGCCGGTCGGAGGGCTCGCCCGCCGTGCCGCGCAGACCAAGCACAACGCCCGCGAAAATCAGGATTACAGAAAGCAGCCACGCGCCGAGCGGGGCCATCCAGTTTGCACCCGTAAGCTTGCCCAGTACACTCACGCGTCTCTTTAAAAGGCTGCGCGTCAGTGTAAAATGCAGCACCGGCACCACAATCATCAAAAGCGAAAAAAGCCAATTCTGCCCGATAATCTGCACAAGCCCGGCTAAAAATTCCAGTCCTTTTATACCGGCCTTCAGTCCCATGCAGACGCCGAACATCTGCCGGTATAAAAACTGCACGAACGTAAAGCCCCAAAGGCCCACCGTCCACACGGTTAAAAGCAGAAAGTTCAGCCCTTTTAACGGCGTCGTGCGCGAAAGCGCCAGCGCGATGCCGCCAAGTCCCAGCGCCATCCATACCTTCACGGGCGTTATGGGCATACGCGCAAAATATGCAAAAATAAATTCACTGTATAAAACCGATAAAAACAGAAGCAGCGATGCCAAAACCGAGACGCTTTTCTCCCGTTCCGCAGCCTGATGCCGCGCCATACTTCCCACCTCCAAATGCAAAACGTGCTGTTTTCAGTCGCTTTGTCCACAGTATACTATAAAAGCTTGAACTTTTCAATCATTTCCGGCAAACCGAAGAAAACGCATCGTTTTCGGCGTTTATTCCGCAAAAAGACGGGCATTCTATGGGTAACGCGGCATACCGCCGCGCACGCTATTTTTGTAGAAAGGATCGATCCGATATGAAAAGAATTTTTCCCGCTCTGCTTGCTTTGCTCTTGGTGCTTTCGTTCACGGGCTGCGCAAGCCGAACGACCGAAAGCTCGTCCTCCTCATCTGCCGCAAGTGAAAAACCCGCGCAGTCTGCGTCGCCTTCCCCGGATGTGAGTGAATCCCCGAACGACACCTCCGTTGTGCCGGAGACCGCGCTCGGCCTTTCCGCCTTCCGCGATGCCTTGCGTGAAGCCTATGGCGACAAATATTATCCCGATACGAAACTGACCGAAGATGAAATTCGCGCAGAGCTCGGCATGGACGACTCGCTTTACGAAGAGGTATACGCTGAAAACACTGCGCAGAAGGCCCACCCGGATACGTTCATCGCCGTAAAAGTCAAAGAAGGCAAAACGGACGAAGTCAAAGAGAAGCTCGCGGCTTATAAGCAGCGCCTGCTTGCAGATGAAGATTTCACCGCAAGCAAAGACAAAATAGAGGCCGCCGAAATTTACGCCGACGGCGACTACGTATTCTTCCTTCTGCTCGGCGAGCCGGAAACGAGCGGTGAAAGCAGTGAGGGCATGGCAGAGGCCTTCGGTAAAGAAGTACAACACGGCATAGACGCCATTAAAAAGGTCATTGGCATGGAGTAATTTTGTGTCGAAAAGCTCCATAAAACGCCCCTTATATCCTTGAAATACCTCCGCCTGCGTGGTATACTTCTAATGTATATGCACGCGGGCGGGCTTTTTTGTCCGCCTTTTTGAAAGGAGCTTTCATGTTCAAAGATTCCGAAAAGATCCGCGCCGCCATTTTTGATGTGGACGGTACGCTTTTAAACAGCACACCCATGTGGAATAAACTCACGTTCGCGTTCGCCGAAAAAATGGGCATCGCAGCACCCGACGATCTGTTCCGCACCCTAAACAGCCTCTCGCTCGAACAGTGCGCGGCATATTACCACGACGTACTCCATGTTGAGGGCACCGTTGAGGAAATTCATGAGGGCATCATCACACTCGCCCGCGAGGGCTACGCCAAAGAAGTGCCCGAGATCACCGGCGCGGCGGCGTTTTTAAAAGCGCTCTCAGAGCGCCACATTCCCGCAGCCGTCGCAACCGCCTCGGACATTGCGTCCTTAAGGCCCGCGTTTGATCGCCTTGATATGTCGCCGTACATTTCCGTCATCGAAAGCTGCACCACCATCGGCAAAAGCAAGGAGCACCCGGATATTTATTTAAAGTGCGCAGCCGATTTAAAGGCCGCCCCGCATGAGACCGTTGTGTTTGAAGACGCGCTCTACGCCGCCAAAACGGCAAAAGCCGCCGGCTTTTCGGTCATCGGCGTGTTGAGCGAAGCTGTGGAAGGAAGCGACCGCATAGCGCTTCAAAAGCTCTGCGACCGCTGCATCACAGACTACACAGCGCTTTTGGGCGAGCTTTTACCGCCCGAAGACCGATAAAAACCGTCAAACGGACGGTTCTCTTTTGGGAACAGAACAGGCGCACGCATCCGTGTCACGCGAAGCTCTGTTTTGATGATATAAATTTTTAAAAATCAAGCTTTAGGATATTTTGGAGGAGTTATGTTCAAAAAATACAAAGAAAAATTCATCGGCGACCGGGAGTTTTACGCAAACCTCATCCGCCTCATCATCCCGATGATCGTGCAGCAGGGCATCACAAGCTTTGTCAGCCTGCTCGATAACGTCATGGTCGGCCGCCTCGGCACCGAATCCATGAGCGGTGTCGCCATCGTCAATCAGCTTTTGTTCGTCTTTAACCTCACCATCTTCGGCGGCCTTGCGGGCGCGTCCATTTTCGGCGCGCAGTTCTACGGCAAGGGCGACCACAAGGGCGTGCGCTATGCGCTGCGCTTCAAGCTCATTTTCAGCGTTTTAATGGCCGTCATCGCCATCGTCGCGCTTCTGTTCTTCAATAACCCACTCATTTCGCTGTTCCTCACGGAAAGCGAATCCGGCGGCGACCTCGTCTTAACGCTTTCCGAAGCAAAGAACTACCTGTTCGTCATGCTGATCGGTCTCATACCGTTCAGCTTCTCGCAAAGCTATTCCAGCACTCTGCGTGAAACCGGCGAGACCGTATCCCCGATGACCGCCAGCATCATCGCCATCGTCACAAACTTTGTCTTAAACTACATTCTCATTTTCGGCAGCTTTGGCGCACCACGCCTCGGCGTCGTCGGCGCAGCCATCGCCACCGTTATCGCAAGATATATCGAAGCAATCTATCTCATCCTACATACCCACCGCCGCGAAAAAACATTTATTTTTGCACAGGGCTTATATAAAAGCCTGTATTTGCCCGGTGCCGTCGTGAAAAAGATCCTCCTCACCGGCACGCCGCTCATGCTTAACGAGCTCTTCTGGAGTATCGGCACCACGATGATCAGCCAAAGCTACTCCACGCGCGGTCTGACCGTCGTCGCCGCCACGAACATTGCCGGCACAGTATGGAACCTCTTCTGCGTCATCATGTTCGCCATGGGCAACGCCGTTTCCATTATCATCGGCCAGCAGCTCGGCGCGGGTGAGATTGAAGAAGCAAAGCGCACGGATAATAAGCTTCTGTTCTTTACCGTCGTGCTGCACATCGGCGTTGGCGCGCTCATCGCCATCACCGCGCCGTTTATCCCGCTCATTTACAACACCACGCCGGAGGTACAGCGCCTCACAACCGAGCTTCTGCTCGTCGCCGGCGCGGCACTGCCCATTCAGGCATTTGCGCATGTCACGTACTTCACCATTCGCTCCGGCGGCAAAACGTTCATCACGTTTCTGTTTGACTGCGTATTTACTTGGCTCATCCCGCTGCCCATCGCGTTTTTCTGCAGCCGCTACACAGCGCTGTCCATCATCGGCATCTATGCGCTCGTGCAGTTTGCAGATATCATCAAGGTCATCATCGGCTCCATCCTGCTGCGCTCGGGCATTTGGGCGAACAACGTGGTTTCCGACGTTGACTGATCCCACATGAAGGAGAATTTATTATGGAACAAAGCAAGATAGACCGCATCAACGCCCTCGCAAAGAAAGCAAAAATCGAGGGCCTCACCGAAGCGGAGACCGCAGAGCGCAAAGCTCTGCGCGAAGAATATATCGCAGCCTACCGCAAAAACCTGCGTACACAGCTCGATAACATGGTCATCGTAGAGCCGAACGGCGAGCGCCGTAAATTAAAGCCGAAAAAATAAGCGAAAGAAGGCATCCTTATGCTGTATAAATACGAGATGCACGTGCACGACAGCCTGTGCAGCCGCCGCGGACACAACCCGCCGGAGGTCATTGCCAAGGTCTATTATGACCGCGGCTACGCCGGCATGTGCTTTACAAATCACTTTTTGCAGGGCAGCACCGCCATTGATAAAACCCTGCCGTGGGAGGACAAGGTCCGCGCCTACTGGAACGCCTATCTGCGCGTAAAGGACTGGGCAAAGGATAAGGATTTCGACATTCTGTTCGGCCTTGAGCACCACTACGGCTCCGGCAAAGAGGTGCTCACCTACGGCATCGATCTCGATTTTCTGCTCGCACACCCGAATATCGACGTCGCGCCCATCAAAGACTATTGTGATGCCGTGCACGAAGCGGGCGGATTCATCTCGCAGGCGCATCCGTTCCGCCGTGCGCCAGACATCGACCCCAACGTACTCCCGCAGCCGGAGCTGTTGGACGCCGCCGAAATTTACAACGCCGGCAACTCCGACGAAGACAACAGCCGTGGCTATGATTTTGCAAAAAGAAACCACCTCTACGGCACCAGCGGCGGCGATACGCACGAGCAGCACGAGCCGAACATCGGCAAAGCCGGCATGGCGTTCCCGTACCGCATCAAAACCGAAAAAGAGCTTGCAAACGCGCTGTTCCGCCACGACGGCCGCTGCATCATCAACGGTGTCATTCAGCCCCCGCAAGATATTTGACCCGATTTCTGAAAGGAAAACACATGGAATCACTCAAGGAACTTTACCGCATCGGCACAGGTCCCTCCAGCTCCCACACCATGGGGCCGGAGCGCGCCGCGCGCCGCTTTAAAGAAAAATACCCGCAGGCAGACCGTTTTCTCGTCACACTGTACGGTTCGCTCGCCAAAACGGGCAAAGGCCACTTGACGGACGACATCCTCGTCAAGACCTTTGCCCCGCTGCCGGTGGAAATTCGGTTCGACCTTTCGGATAAGCCTCTCCCCCACCCGAATACGCTGGAGCTCACCGCCATTGAAAACGACAAAGAGATCGGCTTTGAGCGCGTCATGAGCGTCGGCGGCGGTAAAATTCTCTCGGAGGGCGAAACGGAAGACGCTCCCGCAGACGTTTACCCGCTTTCCACATTCGCCGACATCAAAGCTTACTGCGCCTCGCGTCACATGCGCCTTTGGCAGTATGCGGAAGAGTGCGAGGGCACGGAGATTTGGGACTATTTAAAGGAAGTCTGGCGCTGTATGCGCGAAGCCGTCACTCGCGGTTTAGAGACCGAAGGCACGCTAAAAGGCGGTTTAGACGTGCAGCGCAAAGCGAAAATGCTCTACCGTCAGAATCACATCGATGAAAGCGCCGAAACACGCGAAAACCGCCTTGTGTGCGCCTATGCCTACGCCGTCAGCGAAGAAAACGCGGCAGGCGGCATCATCGTCACCGCGCCCACGTGCGGTTCCTGCGGCGTGCTGCCGAGCGTTCTTTTGTATATGCAGGAACGCCGCGGCTTTACGGATACCGAGATTCTCCACGCGCTCGCGGCGGGCGGCATCATCGGCAATCTTATCAAGACGAACGCCTCCATCAGCGGCGCGGAGTGCGGCTGTCAGGCGGAGATCGGCAGCGCATGTTCCATGGCGGCGGCAGCCCTCGCGGAGCTGCACGGCATGGAGTTAGACCAGATTGAATACGCTGCCGAGGTCGCTATGGAGCACCACCTCGGCCTTACGTGCGACCCCGTGCGCGGACTCGTGCAGATTCCGTGCATCGAACGCAACGCCGTCGCCGCCATGCGCGCCATCAACGCGCTGAGCCTTGCGAATTTCCTCACCTATACAAGAAAAATCTCGTTCGACGTCGTCGTAAACACCATGTACGAGACCGGCAGAGATTTGTTCTCCAAATACAGAGAAACCGGCGAAGGCGGGCTTGCGAAGTATTATACGGGCAAAAAGTAAAATCATTTTGATTTTAAGTATCAGGAGATAATGCTAAATGTTTTGGTATATTGCACTTCTTATCATAATCTATTTAACTATTAACTTTATCATCGCTAAGATGATGGAAAATGCAGCCTCTTTAAAAGGATACGGTACTAACTCACATGCTTTTATTATGTGTTTTCTTTTTGGGTTACTGGGTTGTTTATATGTTGTTGCATTGCCTGACTTGGTACAGCAAAATCAAAATAAACAAATTATAGATCTATTAAAGGAGGACATAAAAGCTCATGACCAAATGCAATAAATGCGGAAAAAACATATCTGAGTATATTGAAGTATGCCCTAATTGCGGGCATAATCAGGAGTCTGCAGTTACTCCAGCATTTTCGGAATCTCATGCCTCTGTTGCTTGGAATAAAAAATCAGTACTTGTAATTATTGTTTCTGCTATCGTTTTTATTGTTGCTTGTTTCACAGCCATTTGCGCTTTAAATGCATATAATGCTATCATTGGAAGCAGTGTGTTAGGTATTGGCAGTATACTTTTTGAAGAATACATTGCTAATGATTCTATGAAACCCGTCATAATTACAGGAATACTGTCCGCTATTATTTCTATTGCTTGCATTGTTTCGATTATTCATTGTTTAGTTTCTCATTTTCGTAAAAAATAACTCAAACTGTTAGTCCGTAATTTGACATGAACTGATAAAAGTAAAGCGCGCAGCCTCGAAAAGAAGCTGTGCGCTTTCGTTTTATATAAATTTTTTACTGATTCAAGATATCCATAAACTCTTCGCCGGTGATGGTCTCTTTCTCATACAGGAACTTTGCAAGCTCGTCGAGCTTCGGGCGGTTCTCCTGCAAAATCCGCACCGCCTTCGCGTGCTGCTTCTTCACAAGGTCAACCACCTGTCTGTCGATCTCTGCCTGCGTTTCGGCGCTGCACGCCAGTGAAGCATCGCCGCCGAGGTACTGGTTCGTCACCGTCTCCAGCGCGACCATATCAAAGTTGTCGCTCATGCCGTAGCGCGTGATCATTGCGCGGGCAAGCTTTGTCGCCTGCTCAATGTCATTCGATGCACCCGTTGTAACGGAATGGAACACGACTTCCTCCGCGGCTCTGCCGCCCGTGAACGTTGCAATCTTGTTTTCGATCTCCTCGCGGCTCATCAGGTAATGGTTGCCGTCCTCCACCTGCATGGTGTAGCCCAGCGCGCCGGACGTGCGCGGAATAATCGTAATCTTCTGCACCGGCGCGGAGTTCGTCTGCTTCGCCGCCACCAGCGCGTGACCGATTTCGTGGTACGAAACGATGAGCTTTTCGCGCGTTGTGAGAATAGAGTTTTTCTTTTGATAGCCTGCAATAACAACCTCGATGCTCTCCTCAAGGTCGGCCTGCGTTGCGGAAGCACGGCCGTCACGCACAGCGCGCAGCGCAGCTTCGTTCACAATGTTCGCAAGCTCTGCGCCGGAAGCGCCGGAAGCCATGCGCGCGATCTTCGCAAGGTCAACGTCGGGTGCAACCTTAATCTTCTTCGCGTGTACACGCAAAATCGCCTCACGGCCCGCAAGGTCGGGCAGCTCCACCGGCACGCGGCGGTCAAAACGACCCGGACGCGTCAAAGCGGGGTCAAGCGACTCCGGGCGGTTCGTCGCGGCAAGGATAATAACGCCGTTGTTGCCCTCAAAGCCGTCCATTTCGGTCAAAAGCTGATTTAAGGTCTGCTCGCGCTCATCATTCGTGCTCAGCTGATTATCGCGCTTTTTACCGATGGCGTCGATTTCATCGATGAACACGATGCATGGCGCTTTTTCCTTTGCCTGCCTAAAGAGGTCACGTACTTTCGATGCGCCCATGCCAACGAACATCTCGACAAATTCCGAGCCGGACATGGAGAAAAACGGCACGTTCGCTTCGCCGGCGACCGCCTTAGCCAACATTGTTTTGCCGGTTCCCGGAGGGCCCACAAGCAAAATGCCCTTCGGCATGGAAGCGCCAATCTCTTTATATTTATTCGGGTTATGCAGGTAATCGACAACTTCGGAAAGGTTCTCCTTCGCTTCGTCCTCGCCCGCAACGTCCGCAAACTTAATGCCGTCCGAAGACTGCACATACACCTTCGCACTGCTCTTGCCCATGTCGAACTTCATGGCGTTCGGGCCGCCCATTTTCTTCATGAGCTGCCGCGACAAAAGCTGTCCCAGCACCACAAAGAGCACAACCGGCAGCACCCAGCTCACGATAAAGCTCATCAGCGGGGACATCTGCTCCACAATCTCGCCGGAAAACTCCGCGCCGGAATCGTAAAGGCGCTGTACAAGGCCGTCGTCATTCAAAAGGCCGGTTTTATAAATTTTGCTCTTGTCCTTATTTGTGAACAAAATCTGGTTGTCTTCAATCTCCACCTGGCCGATTTCTTTGTTCTCCGTCATCTTGATGAACGTGCCATAGTCCACTTCCTCCACCTGGTGCTGTGTAATCAGTGGCATCACCAGCATGTTTAAAAGCAGCAAAACGACCATCGCAATGCCGTAATAAAAAATAAGCGGCTTTTTCGGCGTTTTCACTTCGTTCATGTTCTCTCTCCTCTCGCGCGCGATTAAAATAAGCGCGATATTATTTTAGCCTATTCTATGCGTTTTTTGGCGGAAAGTCAATCTCAAAATTTCCAACTTTTCGTGAACAAATCATGAAAGCATGCGGACATTCTCCTGCACCGTTCCCGCGGGCAGCGCTCCTCTCCGGTCATAATAAGTCGCTTCTCGGCAAGGCCGGCAAAAACTCCCGAGAAAACATCGTCCTTGCCACAAAACAGCACCGCCCGGGTTGACACTTCACCCCGGCGGTGCTATGCTTTTTCCAAATTTACGATTTGTATTTGAGCTTTTAGGGGGTATTTTTATGAGCACTGTTTTGATTCGTGACGCCAAGCTTTCCGACGCACCGCGCCTGCTGGAAATTTACAGCTATTACGTAAAAAACACCGCCATCACCTTTGAGTACAACGTGCCGTCGCTCGAAGAATTCCGACATCGCATGAAAAACATCACGCTGCGCTACCCGTACATCGTCCTCGAAGCGGACGGCAAGGTCATGGGCTACGCTTACGCGGGCTCATTCATCGGCCGCGCCGCCTACGATTGGTCATGCGAAATGACCGTTTACCTTGACCGCACCGCCAAAAAACTGGGCTTCGGCAGAAAGATCTACGAAGCCATGGAGCAGCGCCTCAAAGATATGGGCATTTTAAACCTTTACGCCTGCATCGGCTATATCGACAAGGAGGACGAGTACCTAAACCACAACAGTGCCGATTTTCACACCCACCTCGGCTACAAAACGGTCGGTACGTTCAAAAAATGCGGCTATAAATTCGGCCGCTGGTACGACATGATCTGGATGGAAAAGTGCATCGGCACGCACACCGATACCTCAGCCCCCGTCCGCTTTTTGACCGATGCACCCGACCCAAACGCGCATTGATTTTATGCACCCCATACCTTACCGCATGGCAAGCAGCGCTGCGGACTTCTTCAATCTTGTTTTCGCGCGGTTTGCGCAGGCGGAAAGCTCCGCGGCGGCGCGGCAATCGTCCATTTTTAAAATGCGTTCCAAGCGTAAGAGGGCTTTTTCGTCCCACTCTGCCTTGTTCTGCGCCGCAGCGCCCAGCAGCGCCATCGCATCCAGATAAACCTTTTCGGGCGTGCGCAGGCGGCGCAGCGTCTTTAAAAGCGTTTTGCAGTCCATCTGGCCCTCGCTCTGCTTGTGTGCAAAGGCGAAAAGCTCGTCCGGGCGGTCGTGCAGCGTCTCGTACACAGCCTGCACCATGTCGGCGCTCATCATCTCGCCCAGCACCTCGCGCTCCGTGTTTTCTTCGCCCGCAAGACTCGCGCCAAGCGCCATGCTGCCGTCTTCGCCCTCAAGCTCACGGTCTAAGCTGTCCGGCACGGCTTTTTTAAAGCGATCGCTGAGGATATTATTCATCACATACGCGAACAGTGTCGGGATAAAATGCGCCTCCCCCTTTTTGAAAAATAAATCAAGGCGCACTGTGCCCTTGTTTTCGCCCTTTGTAATGGGGCTCATCAGGCCGATGAACGTCTCGTGCGTGTATTCGGTCTGCGCCGTCTCCGCTTCGCCGCCGCAAAAAGCGCACAGTGCGCGCAGCTTTACGCCCGCCGCAGCACTGCCCAAAACGTCCTTTAAAAGAAACGCATACAGGGCTTCCTGAAAGCGTGCGGAAAGGGCCGCGTCCGCCCACAACACAGCAACGCTGTTTTTTCCGCTTTCGTACACTTCCTTTAAAACCGCGCGGAACGCTGTTTCCTCCGCGCTTTTTTCAAATACCTTCGCTGCCATATCCGTTCCTCCTTAAAGCGTTTTTTCTTGTGCTTTAAGGATAAAAAACGGTTCTCGGTACTATCCCGAAACGGTCTCGATTTTTTCTCGATTTTCGCCGAACAGCGTTGAAGAACCGCACATTCAATGCTATAATCGGGTTATCCATAAAAAAGGAGGAAACGCGGTGGACGAGCTTTATAAAATCCAAAACGTCACGTATAACGCCACGGGCGGTACTTTAAAAAACGATAAAGCGGTCATCGACCTCACCGCACAGCAAAACCGCCTGCTGCGCTACCTTGTCTTAAACGCCGAGCAAACGCTCACAAAAGAGCAGATCACCGCGCATGTGTGGGGGTATGATGTCGATTCGGACGTCAGCAACCTCATTTACGATACCGTCTCCGCCGTGCGCCGCCTGTTGAAAAAAGCCGGGCTAAACGGCGCCGTCACCACCAAAACCGGCATCGGCTACGCGTTTACGGAAAGCGTCGAAAAAATCAAACCCACAGCCGCCAAAATCGAAGAAACATGCGAAAGCCTGCCGCCCGTTTTTGCGGAAAGCGCCCCGAAGCTCACGCTTGATACGGTCTATCTGCTGCTTATGGGCGACAGTATGTATAAAAAAGCGTGGTTTTTGCAGTCCGTCGGCTATATCGAAAAGCTTCCGCCGCTCAGCTTGGAGCCCGGCTCAGTCGACACCGTCGCCGAGGACGCGTTTTACAGCTGGATTTTACCCGAAAGCATCTGGGCGCGCATTTTGTGCACATACCCCGAAGAAAGCGACCGCAGAGCGTTGTATGGCGGCGAAGGTACAAGCGAACTGCTCCTCGACTTAAAGCAGGATTTTCAAAACGACAGCGGCTGGCGCGGGCGTGAGCTTACACGAAACTGCAAAACGTATTTGGAGCGTATGCTGATTCCGAGCGTGATTGAGACCACACTCGGCGCCGTGCTGCAAAATTCGCCGCAGCTAAGCGAGCCTTACCACCTGTGGCAACGGTGCAGCGAAGAAAACAACGTTCATCGCGGCGTCGCACTCGTCATCCTCTGCGCCCTGCTCGGCGAGCGGAATTTCAAAATGCTTGCGGAAACCTGCGATGTCATTGAACTGCTGAACGAAAATTTTTGATCGCAATCTACCGACAACGGAACAACGAATAAAGTTTTGCTCAAGCTTTTTCAAAAGCTTGTCAGATTCCAAAGGTGAAGCCTTTGGTCGAGCTCCGCAGAGCTCGAAACCCTTTTGCCTACCCCAAGACTAGGAAGGTAGATTTGAACGTCCGGGGGACGTTCAAATCGTAGGAAACCCAGTCAATGGGTTTCCTAAACGGATCGCCAGAGCCGTTCAAAAAACAAACTATCCCATATAAAAAGAGGTGCAAAGCCACATGGAAACCCCTGTTAAAACTATCACCCCAAACACACTGCATATCTGCTCCGCCGCAGAAGCGCTCGCTTTGCTCAGAAAGCACGGCGGGCACGGCAGCGCCGCGTTCATGCGCAGCCTTGCGGATGCCGTCTCGGATGAAAACAACCACATCACCGGCACTGTCGGCGATTTCAACAACCTCATCGACCGCTTTGAGGCGCTCGGCGATTATTTCGACGCTTTGCGCGTGTGTGGTTTTGCACTTAAAATCTATCCCCGCAGCGCAACATTGCTCGCCATCACGCTCAATACCTGCGCCCGCAGCGGCGCGGACGGCGAAACCTATCTTGCCGCAGCCGAAAGCCTCGGGCGCGAAAACTGGAACGAACCGCGGCTTTTTAAAGACGCTGCCGAGTATTGCCGCACCCGCGCCTTGTGCTGCCCGCCGGAGCAGACCGAAGTGTATTTTGAAAAAGCTCTCTCCGTCTGCCGCGATTTTCAGCGTATTTTCCCGCTTGATGAGCGTGGTTACATGAAAGAAGCCACCGTGCTGCTCGACAAAAACCGCACCGCAGACGCCGAAAACGTCCTGCGCCGCGTCATTTTTGAGAAAATCACCGCAAACGGCCGCCCGCAGCCCTTAAACGCCGCAAACTGCTGCAAGCTGTACCTTACGGAAATTCTGAAGAAAAGCCTTGAATACGACCTCATCCTGCGCATTGCACAAAAGGGACTTTCGTTCTCTGCCGCCGAGCAGAATTCCGAGCACATGGGCTACTTCAGCTACCGTCTGGCGCTCGCCAAAACAGCGCTCGTCATTGAAAGTGATTACCGCAATAAGGCCGATATTGAAGAAGCGCTCACGTGCTGCCAGCGCGCGTTCGACCTTGTGACGTTCCAAAGCTACGCGGATGATTTAAAGCGCTGCTACGTACAGCTGTGCGAAAACCCGCAGAATCCCATCGACCTCAAAACGCACCGCCTTGTAAAGCACGTTTTAAACACCGCAGAGACCGCTTCCGCACCGACACAAAACTAAATTTGAGCTTTAAAATGCCTTGTTCTGTGAAAAGAACAGGGCATTTTTCTTTTGTGCGCTCAAAATTTCGTATGCGCCGTTCGTAGTAAAGGTGAAAACAAACGGATCTAAGGAGGTTTTTACTTTGCCTACACAAAACAGCACCCAAACCTACGAAATGCTCAAAACATATTTGGATGAGACCGCGGACAGCTTTGAAAAGCTCGACGAGGAACCCGGGTTTTTGTACCGCAAAACGGACGGCCGCACCTCGCTCGTTTTCTGCGCCCGCGTGGATAAAGAGCTCGGCTTTCTGCTTTTAAGCGCCTACCCCGGCATTTTAGTCCGCACGTCTTACGTACCGATGGTTGCCGATTACTGCCAGCGCATCACGCCGGAGATCGGTGTCGTGTGTGTAGAATCCAATTTGTGCGAGGTCTATTACCGCACGGAGGTCGCCTTTGAGCACGCGCCCGTCTCCCGCGCCACACTGGAGCTTTTGGAGCGCACCGCGTTCGCCGCACTCACGCCATACATCAGCGCTCTGCGTTCGCTCAGCGCGGGCGTACTGCCAGAGGCGCTCCCGGAGCCGCAGGAGATCCACTTTCCGTCTCCCGCCCCGTCCCACGCGGAAGATTTTCTGCCCCTCATGGAGGAATATTTTCAAAAAACGCACTTTACCGTGCTTGCAAAACATGCGCCCGATGAAACCGGCGCGTGCTACCTCTACGAGTTTCTGGCCGCGCACCGCCGCTGGAAGCTGCACGTCACCTTAAATGATGAGAAGACCTTTTTCATTCTGCGCCTGTTCCCCGGCCGCAACGCCCTTGTTTTTGATCCACGCTACCTGCACGCCGCCGCGCAGATCTGCAACGCGGAAAACGATTCCGTAAAGTCCGGCGCACTCTTCGTCGGCCGCCGCCCGGAGGGTCTGTGCGCAAAAATGGCTCTTTCCGCACTGGAAATTCCTACATCACTCGGAGAAACGCTGTATTCCGCCGTTTCCATCCTCGTTTCGCTTTTGTATAGCCGCGAAGCAGAGCTGCAAAAAGCCGCCGCAGGCGTGATTTTTCCGACAGGGCTCGATGCTGAGAAGCTAAAGCCCTCCGCGTCAGACCGCAAAAAACGGCTTGAAGACGCGCAGCGCTTTTTGGCCATGACCGCCCGCCCAAAGCCGCTTGACCCCGCGTCTGCTGAAAAAGAATTCGATGCCCTGTTCGGCGGCGACATCGCCGAGACCGATGACGACGACCCCGAACCGTTCCGATAAGGAGGCCCTTATGCCGGATTATTACATTGCCGAAGACGGCACCATCCACGACCGCGAAGCCGAGCACCGCAGCCGCACACAGCACACCGCAGCCCCCGCCGTTGCCGATACCACCGCCGAGGACACCCCCGAAGTCAGCTTTGCGCGCCAATTCGTTTACTGGCTTTTCGCGCTTTCTGCTTCCGTCTTTGCTGCTGTTTGTGTGTTTCATGAGATGCAGGCAGCGTTCACCCCGCCCGCGCACCTCGATTTTTTGGAGGACTACGTACAGCAGTTCGTGTTTGAGCACGCCAAAGCGCTCGTTATCATCCTAACCGTATTCTGCATCTATCTTTACGGCAAAACGGGCGCGAAAAAACACCGCTATAACGTGCTTGCCTACCTCTACACCGTCTCCATCTGCTGCTTTGCACCGCTCGCCGCCGTGTTCGTACTCATGGCCGCGCCCATCCTTATGGCGCTCGCGCTTGCCGTGCTCGTGCTCGGCATCGTCGGGCTCGTCAAAATGGCGTTCGGCTAAATTTTTCGAAAAGGAGTTTTCCCATGAATGCACCGTTTTCCGCACGTTAAACGGCACCGCCGCTTCGCTTTCCGCGCTGCATGAAACGCTCCGCCGCATGGAAGCGGAGACCCGCACCGCGCTGCGCCTGAACGACCAAAACAGAGAACGCCGCGTCTGCGCCGTACAGGACGCAACCGACGAGCTTTTAGAAGACTTCGCGCACGAGTACGATACATTTAAAGGCGATGCCGAAAGCCTGCTTTCCGCCGCCGAGATTGCGATGAACGACATTCTCGATCCGCACTTTCACCGCATGCAGCCGCAGTATTTTTCCGCCGCCATGCAAAAGCCGTACAACACCGCAAACGTGTGCGCGGAAGCACTCATCGCACGCATGCAAAAAGCGCTTTCCGCCATTCAAGCCGGCGCAAAGAAAATCAAAAACGCGTTTTTGCTGCCGGACGCCGCGGGGCTCATCGGCTCCGTTTCTCCGGATTTCCGCAAATCGCTCTACATGCCCATTCTCGACGCCTACGCGCACATGCGCCGCTGCGCGGAGGCCATAGAAAACGCGCCCGCGTTTACCGAAAAAACCGCCCGCGCCCACGCTGTCTGCACGCGCAAAACGCGGCAGATTGAAGCCGAATGTACCAATCGCCGCGCGGAGATTCTGCAAAAATTAAAGGCCGATACCGAAGCCGCAATCACCCGCACAAACGCTGTGCTCTGCACACCGCCAAGCGCTGCAATTTTCGCCGAAAACGCCGGACATGCCCCGCTTTCCCTCGGCACGCTGCGCATCGCACTCCCCTCCGGCAAAATGTTTACAGCGCCGCTTACCTGTACAAAGCTCAACCGCAGCGTGCTGTTTTTAACGGATAACACCGCCCCGCACGCGCTCTTTTGCAGTTTGGCGCTCGATCTGCTTAAAAGCGATCCTGCCGCCGTCGTGCACCTTGCAGATTCCGCCCACTGCGGCAATGCGTACAAGGACGTTTTCGCCGCGTTTACGCCGAGCGGCCGCGCGGAAATTTGGTGCAGTGCACAGAATTTTACCCGCGGCATAGAAGCCTTGTGTCGCGCCGCCGCAGAAAATGCACCAAATGCCATGCATTACGTTTTCATCGAAAACATGGAGCAGAATATCCCGGAGCAGACGCTGGAAGACCTTATCCGGCTCATGCGCGCCAACACTTGCGTGCGGGTGCTCGTTTCCGTGCGCAAGGCGATCTCCCTGCCGCACGGTTTTCAACAGAAATTCCCCGCGCTCGTGCAAAACGCCGCGTGCTGCATCGCAAAAAACAACGGAATTTACATCTCCGAAGACGTTTTCACCGTCCCGCCGGAGGATCTCCCTGCCCGCCGCGCAGCAGCGCTTTCCGCCGTCGCCGCGCAGGTTAAAAAAGCCGCCGTGCTGCCCCTCAACACCCGTTTGCCACATGCCGAAGGCTGGCAGAAAAAGAGCAGCGAAGCGGGCATTTTCCTTCCCATCGGCCAAAGCGATGTCACTCGTCAGCCCGTCACGCTTGCGTTTACGGAAGAAAAGCCGTATGCGCTCGTCATCGGCGATGTAAACTCCGGCAAAAGCGCACTTCTGCATACCGTTGCCTTGCAGATTTTCGCAAACTACACGCCGGACGAAGTAAAGCTCGCCATTGCCGATTTCAAAGAGGGCGCGGAGTTCGCGCTTTACGGCGCATCGCGCCTGCCCGCAGTCGAAGCCGTCGTTGAAAACGATGACCCCGATTGCGCCGCATCCTTTCTTCGGTACTACGTTTCGGAGCTGCACCGCCGCCAAAGCTGCTTTACGGCGCTTTCCGCCGAGACCGGCCGCCTCATCCGCAAGTACGAGACCTACCGCGCCGTGCAGCGCGAAACGGGTGCGTTGTCCGAAATTCTGCCGCGCATTTTGCTTATGATCGACGAATACCAGTCACTTTTTGAGGGCAACACAGAGACCGCCGCGCTTTTAAGCGAGCTTGTCCGCAAAGGGCGCACCTACGGCGTGCACCTCATCATGGCGAGCCAGCGCGGCGTAAGCGAAAGCGCGCGCAACACGTTCACGGCCGAGCTGAAGGATCACTTTTCCACACGCCTCGTTTTCCGCTGCCCGCCTGCCGCCGCCCGCCGCCTTTTCAGCGACCGCGCGGTCGATACCGGGCGCGAAAACACCGGCATTGCGGCTGCCGTGCTGCTGAAAACCGGCCACGCGCTTTTAAACGACGAAGCGGGTCAAACCGAGCGCGCCACCGTCTCCGTGCAATGCTTTTACGCCGGGGATGATCTCATCGGGCGCATGTGCAGCCTGCTGCCACGCGTAAACGGCACGGGCGAAACCGCGTGGCTGCAGTATAACGCCGCCTCCCGTGCTGCACCGAGCGCACTCCCGCACGGCAAAGTCACCTTCGGTGACTCCGTATGCCTGCATAAGGACCGCGCCGCTTCCGATGCGGATAGCTTAAAAGACGACGGCCTTGTCTCGTTTACACCGAACGGCACGCACATTCTGTGCACGGGCAGCGACCTACGCGTACCGGCCTCTGTGCTGTGCAGCGCCGCGCGGTTTGCGGAGCAGGAAGGGCTTTCGCTGCATATTTTCTGCGTGGAAAGTCACCCACTACTGCGGCTTTGCCCGGAAACCGCCACGGTTTATACCACGCTTGCCGCACAGAGAGAAGCGCTTTCCCGTCAGTTTCGGGAAGGTCAAAATCGCGCCGTCAACGTGTTTTTGGAGATGAGCGCGGAAAAAGAATTCACCCAGCCGCTCGGCACACTGCGCCCCTCCGCGGACGCGGCAATTCTCAAAAACGCCGTCGCACACAGCCGCCTTTCCGTCGTGTTTGAGCGCCGGTGTAAAATCGTGCGCAGCGAGCTGCCCCAGCTTTTGGCGCTTGCGCCCATCCACATTACAGCCGTCGGCGACAGCGAAAATCTGCGTGCCGCCCTACCCGATACCGCCCGCATTACAGCAACAGCCTTTGACGTCCCGCAAAAGGACAGCATCCACGCGTATTACTGTAATCGGGATACGGAAAAATGGGGGAAGGTCGTGCTGTTTCAGCCCTTTTCCCCTTGTCAAGGACATCTTTTCAAATCTCTTTGAGGTGTCGCAAAAAGCAGACACCTGCCCTTTAAAACCTCGTTTTCCGAAAAAATCTTTGCATGTTCGATTGACAAATTACGAACGTTTGTTTATAATACGAGATAGCAAAGAAACAAATGTTCGTGAAGCGCTGATATGCCGCACAGAACCGTCTGTATCACGCATCAACGCACAAGCGAAACTCGGATGGGGGTATTTTTATGATTCTGTTTCTCTTTAGTATTGCCGTTTCCTGCCTGTTAATCGCGCTTGCACAGGGTGCGGTTTTCTTGATCTCTCTTGTAACGAAATCTGCGCACCGCGCGAAAAGCACCTCCGTGCGCCGCAGCGTGCAGAATTTTACGGGGCTGCCGAACCGTGAAGAAGTGAAGAACATATATTCCCTTTCAGACCAGTTTGCAGACCGCCTGCGAGAGGTCGTGCAGTCTTGACCGATACGGAATTTAACGCCGTGAAGGCGTTTTTATCCGCCTACCGCTACACGGAGCTCGACCTCCGTGTACGCAGGGCGGAGCTCACCCGGCTGACAGCGCGCAAAGAAGCGCTGATTTTGGAAGGAAATACCGACCTTCTTTTTCACTTAGAGCACGCGATATGCGCAGCAAAAGACGCCATACGCGTGCTTTGCACAAGGCAGGCAGAAATTGAAGCCGCCATAGACACGGTGGAAAGTGCCGCTTTGCGTGAGATTTTGACACAGCACTACATCTGTGCGCTCGACCTCAAGGAGATTGCAGAACGCATGCACTACTCGGACCGCCACATGCGGCGGCTGCACCGAAAAGCGATTGAAAGCGTTTCGCTTTCCGCCGTTTCGCCCTTTAAAAAGCGGGGATCCTCCCCGCGCGCACTTCCCCTTGTCAAAAGAATTTGAGACTGCCGCGGCAAAGTCGTGGGGTCTCTTTTCTTTTCCTGAATTTCGGCATCTGCTCCGCACGGCAGACGCCGCCCGTTTTGCCGTGCCGCACCGCGGTGAAAACGGAGACTTTGAAAAGGAGTTTATTTGGAATTTATGAAACCGACTATGTTAAAAACCGCTTTTACCGTGGTGTTGGCAGGGCTTTCCTCGTACTTTGGTATGCTGACGCAGCCGCTTTTGGTGTTGTTTTTTGCCATGGTGCTCGATTACCTCACCGGCATGACAAAAGCCTATATTTTCTCACAGCTCAGCTCGCGCATCGGCGTGAAGGGTATTCTCAAAAAGCTTTGCTATATGGCCATGGTCGCCGTAGGCGCGGCGGTGGATTACCTGCTGCACGGCGCACTGAAGCAGGCAGGCATCGACCTACACATCGAGCTTTTCTGCGGCCTGCTCGTCACCGTTTGGCTCATCATCAACGAGCTCATCTCGGTGCTGGAAAACTTAGCCGCCATCGGTGTGCCGGGCTTTCCTCGCCTCAATCGATTACTTTCTCGCCTGAAAAGCACCGTGAACGAAAAGGAAGACGAACATGACACATGAAATGAGATTGAAAAACTGCAATGCCTATAATGTCGAGGCCCCTTTGAGCCTTGGCACAAAGGGCAGCAAGGTCAAAATCCGGGGCGTAAAAGCATAAGGAGGAGCTATGGTACCGATCAAAGAAAATCTTGTGCCAAAGGACAAATATGCCATTAAATGCCCGTACACCCGCACACCGACGCGCGTTGTCATCCACAACACGGCAAACGATGCGCCCGCCGCAAATGAGATCTCCTACATGCGGTATAACGACCTTGAGATCTCGTTTCACTACGCGGTGGACGATGTAAACATTGTGCAGGGCATCCCGGAAAACCGCAACGCGTGGGCAAGCGGCGATGGGCACGGCAAGGGCAACATGGAGGGCATCCATATTGAAATTTGTTATTCCAAATCGGGCGGTAAAAAGTTCGATAAGGCCGAGCAGAATGCGGCCGAGTTCACCGCGAGTTTGCTCAAAAAGTACGGCTGGGGCATCGATAAGGTGACAAAGCACCGGGACTATGACGGCAAGTACTGCCCGCACAGGACGCTCGACCGCGGCTGGCAGCGCTTTTTGAGCATGGTGAAACGCTATATGGAGCCGGCAAAAGCGCCCGTCGCGAGCAAGTTTACCCCCTATCTCATCCGCAAAAATTGCCGCGATGCGCTCAACATCCGCAAGGGTCCGAGCACGAACTACGGCATTTTAGGGCAGATCAAAGATACGCTGCGCTACACAATCGTTGAAGAGCGCAGCGGCCCCGGCTCCGCCAAGGGCTGGGGCCGTCTCAAAGCCGGAGGCTGGATTGCACTCGACTGGGTGAAGAAGGCTTAAACTCATTGCAGCGCACAAATTATACATTTCAAATGTGACGTTATGCGCTGCAATGGCAGATTTACTCGAACGAAAGTGGGCACTCTTTTCCCCTCTGCCGCTTATACTGGGGTTAGGTAAAAGGAGGGACTTTATGGACAGAGACGTCAAGCAGAACATAGCGGAGAACGCGCCGATTGAAAATCCGCCGGAGGGCGGCGCGGGGCGCGATCCTTTGCAGGATCTCTCACCCGAGGCGTGTACGTTTGAGGTGTTTCAACAGCTAAATTCCAAAACGGGCACGCTGCGCGTGCAGGCGTATGCGGGACAGCGGACATTTCCCGTCCCCGGCGCTTCGGTACTTGTGACGCACGACTTTGCGGACGGCACGCGGCGGTTTTCTGCCGGGGTGACAGACGAGAGCGGTGTTTTCGGCGACATTTTGCTGCCCGCGCCGAATAACGCGTTGGCGCAGTCGCCGACGGGCGAGATGCCGTATGCGCTTTACGATATACGCGTGAGCCACCCGGGATGCCGCACGGAAATTTACCGCGCGGTGCCTGTTTTCCCCGGTGTGACGTCGATACAGCCGGTGCAGTTTTTGGCGGTCGGTGAGGGGTGATGATATGCCGAACAATATAGACACGCCCGTTGTGCCGGAATACATCACGGTGCACCTTGGGCTGCCGGACCAACCGGCCGAGAATGTGCGCGTACCGTTTGTGGCGTACATTAAAAACGTTGCTTCGAGCGAGATCTACCCGAACTGGCCGGAAAGCGCGATACATGCGAATATTCTGGCGCAGATTTCTTACGCAATGAACCGCATTTACACGGAGTATTACCGCAGCCGCGGGTATGACTTTGACATCACCTCGACAACGCAGTACGATCAGAAGTTTATTTTGAACCGCGATATTTTTGAAAACATCTCGCAAATCGTCGATCATATTTTCAACGATTACGTCGTAAAGCAAGGCACGGTGCAGCCGTATTTTACGCAGTACTGCAACGGCACGACCTCGACATGCCCGGGGCTTTCGCAGTGGGGCACGGTGGGATTAGCGCGGCAGGGGCTTGTGCCGTATGAGATTTTACAGCGTTTCTACGGCGATGACATCAACATTGTGTTCAACGCGCCTGTTGGGAACAACGAGGAATCATACCCCGGTGTGGCGTTAAGACTCGGGAGCATCGTCGAAAGTGTGCGCGTGCTGCAAAGGGAGCTGAACCGCATCGGCGACAATTACCCGGCGATTCCGCGCATTCCGCAGATCAGCGTGTATTACGATCTGCCGACCGAAAATGCGGTGCGAGCGTTCCAGAAAATTTTCAATTTAACGCCCGACGGCGTGGTTGGTAAGGCGACATGGTACAAAATCAAGCTCATATACAGCGGCATCAAGCAATTAAACGAACTGATGAGCGAGGGCATCACGCCCGAGGAGGCCGAGCGATTCTACCCGCCGGAGCTGAAAGAGGGCGACAGCGGCAAGGCGGTGGAACAGATGCAGAACTTACTGACGATCATTGCGTATTTTGACAATTCCATTCCCCTGCCCGCGATGAACGGCGTATTTGACGCACGGACGAAAAATTCGCTCATGGCCTTCCAAACGCAGTACGGACTGGAGCCGACGGGCGTACTCAACCGGCAAAGCGCGAATATGCTTCTTTCCGTTTACCGCGACACGCGGGCGATGGCGACGGAAAACGGGAAATCCGTAAGTCGTCTTATCTACCCCGGGCGGGCAATCCTCAGGGGACGCACAGGCGCGGATGTGGAAGATTTGCAATCGCTCATCAACCGCGCAGCGGCACAAAACGCATTTATCCCGCAGGTCGCGGAAGACGGGATCTTCGGCGAGGCAACGGAGAATGCCGTGAAGGCCGTGCAGGCGCACGAAGGGTTAGACGTGAACGGCATCGTAGGGCCGCTGACGTGGCAGGCTTTGCTGCGGCTTAGCGGGCTTTCTCCGTAGTGACAAAATGAAAAAGCACGCAGGAATTTAAGCCTGCGTGCTTTTATTTTGCCCTAACTATTACTCTTTGCCGATAAAGATGTATTCGCGGATGAGGATGAGGATGCCGCAGAGGGTGAGGGCGGCACTGACGATGAACGGTGCTAAGACCCAGGAATCGAACAGCGCGGTGCCGTAGCGGCCGAGGTTTGTCCGCCATTCCGTGAGCGTCTGCGCGTAAAGACCCGCGCCGACGAGCGTTGCACTGAACGAGATGATGCCGAAAATGAGCAGAAACCAACCGAAATGCATGCGCATGCTTTGGCGCTTCATTTGCTTTTCTGCGGCGCGCTGTTCCGTTTCTCTGTTGTTTTCGGTGGGGGCTGCGCTTTGCGGGGCTTCGTCAATATCCAATAATAAATAATCGGTCGTGACATGGAAAATGCGGCTTAGCTGAATAACCTTTTCGGTATCCGGCACGGCTTCACCCGTTTCCCAGCGGGAAACCGCCTGGCGCGAGATGTTGAGTTCGTTTGCGAGCTTTTCCTGCGACATGCCGGCGCGTTTGCGGCAAGCGGCGATTTTGGCTCCTATGATCATACAGAAGACCTCCTTTTGCTGGGTTCATTTTATACGAAAACCGTGGGAAAAGCCACCATGTCAACTTGGAATTTCCGCAATTTTGAGTTGCGGCGGGCTCCTTTTTATCGGTCTGCATCAAAAACGATCCGGACCGTTTTGTTGAAGTCTGTATGTTTTTATCAGTTGTCCGTGATCACAAATGATGAAGATCACCGATCTTCATCATTGGGAAAGTGATCCCAAAAGTTTTCAAATTCTGTGTTTGTGATGGTGCCGCTGCTGACTAAAATTTCGTACTGCTCGCCCTGCCAGTCGTAACGTACCTCGGACGGGGTGTAGCCGTTGCGCAGGTAGAATGCGCGGCGCAGGTGGCGCTGGGGCTCGTTTTCGGCGGTAGGGATGTCGAGCTCCAAGTCGGCGATGAAGCGGTTTTTCGGGTACAGCGTGTGCATGAGCTTTAGCGCTTCACTGCCGTAGCCGTGCTCGCGATACTGCTCATCAATGGCGAAATACAGAATGTGCGTGATGCCGCCGTAGGTGAGCAGGCTTGCAAAGCCGCAGAAGTTTTCGTCTTTGTCGTAGAAGCCGACGAAATCGTGGCCGTCGTGCCGCATGAGACCGCAAATGGGCGTGCGCTCGTTTGCGGGGAACGCGCGGACGTAGAGGTTTTCGGTGCGGTGAAAATCTTTAGAGTGCTCCGTGATCTTTTCCATGTGGAGTGCGGACATATCAAGGTTCCTTTCGGTGTTTTTCGGCAGCAAGCTCCATGAGCTCGCGCTCGGTTTCGACATCGGCGAGGGCGACGGGTATGCAATCGAGGACAGTCAGAATACGGGACTTGATGAACATGGCAGCGCCTCCCCTTTTTCTTTGATTGTAGCGGAAAAAGCACAAAAATGTCAAGCAAAAAGCGCGTATTCTTTTACAGTTTCTTCCTTTTTAGGGTGAAGCTGTGATATACCGCGTATGTATGCGGCATGATATTTCCATTTTGGGGGAAATTAATATAGCCGTCTTCAACCGATAGGATAATGGAGGCACACTTCACAAGAAAGTGTGCCTCCAAATTCGTTTACAGGATTTTCTTAACCCCGGGAATCTTCTTCAGAATCCACGTTAGGATGAACGAGACAAGGAAGATGCCGAGGGTCAGGCCGATCAAAACAAACGGACTGCCTGCGCCGTAGGGGTGAAGCTTCGTGTGCTTTAAAATACCGCGCACAAAGATCATGTGGATGAGATAAATGCCGAACGAACATTTATCAATCTCCAAAACGAACTTGCCGAAAGCGCCGGGAGATTTTTCTTTTCGCGGTGCGCCGGTTTTGTCTGCCGCGCAGCCAAACAGCGTGAACACGCCGATGGACTGGAGAATGACAAAAATGGAAGAATAACCGTAGAACACGCCTGCGGCCTTTACGGTGCCGTTTTCTTTCAGCACGGTGAACAGAACGACCGCCGCTGTGCCGATGAGGAGAAACAGCAGGCCAAGCCCGCGATTCACGCGCCACACACCCTGCCGCAATGCGTAGCCGCAGAAGAGGTAGAACGGGTAAATGGTAGAAACGCAGATATAAAACCCGACGGAGATGCCGAACGTTTTTAAAACGGGCACAAGCGACAGGAAGATGACGTAGACAATCATGAGGTAGCGCAGCTCCCCTGCCGTGCTGTTTGACGCAATCTTGTGGTAGAACGGCAAAAGAAGATAGATGCCGATCATGAGGTAGAGATACCAGACGTGCGACCACGAGGTGCCGGAGAAAATCTCATAAAAGCCCGAAAGCAGCGTTTCGGCATTGACGGGCTCGTGATTGACGAGGATCTCCAATGCGCGGAACAGAAGACAGAACACGACGAGCGCGATGAGCATGCGCGGAATGTACTTTGTGAGGCATTTTTTCACCGTGACGGGGCGCTCCGGGTTTAAAAGCAGCGCACCCGAAACCAGTAAAAAGCACGGCACCGCCCACATCATGTTGTTGACGACGATGTTGGAGAGGAGGGCTTGCGTGGCAGATGCTTCCTCCGGGAAAAGAGACACGGCACAGAACACCGTGTGCAGAAGCACGATGGCAAGGCACGCCGCAGCGCGCAGATAAGAGAACGAATGGACGCGAAAGGTGTTTGCGGAAATCCCTACTTCCGCTCTCATGTGGCGGCTCATCAGTTGAACAGCGCGCCGTTCACGCAGCCTTCCTGCCCGCCGTTATCCGGGTTTTCCGGGGCAGCGGGTTCTTCATAGCTCGGTTCCTCGTAGGAAGGCTCCTCATAAGAGGGCTCTTCATACGACGGTTCTTCGTAGGTGGGCTCTTCCGTAACGACCTCTGCCGCAGATGCGGGCTTTTCTTCGGTCTGTACGGAAACTTCGCCGTTTTCCGCTTCCTTTGTGGCGCGCTCCGCTTCTTTGGTATCGATCTTTTCCTTCGTGGAAACGGAAGTGTACGTGATGTAGGCAATGTCATCCTCTAAAAGAACAGTGCCTTCTTTGATGTCTTCAAACGGGAAGCCGTGCAAAACGTAGGTCTTGCCGTCCTTCAGGGTGAGCTGCACGTCGTAGCGTGGGGAGACAAAATATTCGTCGCCGGAGCCGGAGGATTCTTCTTCCGTTTTAGGCGTGTAGTAAAGCTCGAACTTTTCGTCCTTTGCGAGGGTCTCGCCCTTTTTCATCATGTTCTCCGGGAACTTTTCCTCGCTGCCGGTCTTAACGGACACGGCGGTGATCTCCTGCTTTGTACCGTTTTCAAGCGTGACGCAGAAGGTATCTTTGCTGTCGGACTTTTCGCCGACGACTTTCAGCTCCGGAACAGGTGTGGCGGTGGGCTCTGCCGTAGCCGTGGGGGCTGCGATGGGAGACGGTGTGGCTTCTGCGGAAGACGAATTCTCCGCAGCGGAGCAGCCGGCGCAAAGCACGAGCGCCGCGCAGACGAACGCCAACGCGCCCGTTTTCATTTTATTGTACATGGGGTAAATTTCCTTTCCGATTTAGGGTTTGCCGTTAATCTACACGGGCGTAGTCGATATACTTGAACGTACCGGACATACCGTAGTTGATCTGGTAGCCGTTGCCGTAACCGCCGTACTCGAAATTCGGGTCGAACACGTAGGTGGTGCCGTTCATGTCAATCTCAACCCACCCGTGGCGGCCGCGGCCGTTATACGTGCGGATGTAGCCCTCAACAAGGTGTGCATCATAGCCGAGCAGCTTTGCCATTTTCTGGAATGTAGCTGCCATGACGTAGCAGTTGCCCTTGTGATTGTCAAAGCCGAAGTTTGCGTACCACTCGGAATGAACACTGTTGCCGGTGACCTCCGGGCCGAGCGTGTAATACGGAAGTGCGTGTGCGGACCAGTTGTAGGCCGCGCGCAGATCCCAGCCGATCGTATCGAGGACGGACTTTGCTTTCTGTTCGGCTTCGGTGAGCGTGGAGGGATCGGTGGTCTCCTCTTTCTTGACGCTGTTGATGTCGCCGGAGGTGACGGTGACATACTGGGCATAGAGGTAACCCTCTGTGCCATCGGAAAGTTTTACTTTATACCAGGTGTTGGTGGCTTCCGTGACCGTGACGGCGGTGTTATTGCCGACAACGCGGATAACGCCGTAATTTGTGCCTGCACCCTTGCGCAGGTTGACGTCTGTCGTGGTCTTGGCGCGGACGGTGCCGTCTGCCGGGGTCTCGGTGGGCGCGGGCGTTGCGGTAGCGGAAGTGATCTTGATGTACTGTGCGTAAATGTAGCCGGTGGAGCCGTTAGCAAGGCGGACGGCGTACCACTGGGAGTTGCTTGTATCCGTTACGGTAATCGCAGTGCCGGACGGAATGACGCCCTTAGAGCTGTAATTTGTGCCCGGGCCCGTGCGGAAGTTGACGTATTCCGTCGTTTTTGCGGTCTGTTCTTTAGACGGATCGGACGGCGTGGGGGTCGGTGTGGGCGCAGGCGTTGCCGTTGCGGACGGTGTACTCGTGATTTTGATGTACTGCGCGAAAATGTAGCCCGTGGAACCGTTAGCAAGGCGGACGGCATACCACTGGGAGTTGCTCGTATCCGTTACGGTGACGGTGGTGCCGAGGGAAATGACACCCTTGGAGCTGTAATTTGTGCCCGGGCCCGTGCGGAAGTTGACGTATTCCGTCGTTTTTGCGGTCTGTTCTTTAGACGGATCGGACGGCGCGGGCGTAGCCGTAGGCGCGGACGTATTGCCCGTGAGCTTCAAATACTGCGCGAAAATATAGCCGGTGGAGCCGTTAGACAGGCGAACGGCGTACCACTGGGAATTGCTCGTATCCGTCACGGTGACGGTGGTGCCGAGGGAAATGACACCCTTGGAGCTGTAATTTGTACCGGGGCCGGTGCGGAAATTGACGTACTCCGTCGTTTTCGCAGTCTGCTCCGCTTCGGGGTTAGAAGGTGCAGGTGTTGGTTCTGCCGGTGCGGACGGCGTGCCAACATCGCCCGTGATGCGGATATACTCCGCATAGATATAGCCGGTGGAGCCGTTTGTAAGGCGCACGGCATACCACTGGGAATTGCCGGTATCCGTGACGATGATGCCGGTGCCGGAGCCGATAACGGCTTTGGAATTATAATTCGTGCCGGGGCCGGAGCGGAAGTTCACATCCGCAGTGGTTTTAGCATTTACCTCCCCGTCTTCGGTAGTATTGCTGCCGGAAACGGAAATGTACTCGGCGTAAATGTAGCCGGTGGAGCCATCAGAGAGACGCACGGCGTACCACTGGGAATTGCTCGTATCCGTTACGGTGATGCCGGTGCCGGACGGAATGACGCCCTTAGAGCTGTAATTTGTGCCGGGGCCGGTGCGGAAATTGACATATTCCGTCGTTTTGGCGGAGACCTCCTCCGCAGAGACCGCAAACGGCATTGCCGAAGCGAGCAGCAACGCGGAAAGTAACAGCGCCGTACCCTTTCGGATCATACGTTTTCTGTATTGCATTTGTTTTCACCTATCCTTAAAAACCCTGAGTTCGATCTGTTTTAAATGCAGATCTTTACAAGCTGATTTGATTATAACGCATTTTAGCGTCTGATGCAATTTATCCGTGCAAATTTATTGCAAAAGTTATCTTCTGCGGCTCCAGGTGTCGGGGCTGAGGAGGAGCAGGAGAGGGAAAATCTCGAGTCTGCCGAGGAGCATATCGAGCGAGAGGATAATCTTCGAGAGATCGCTGTAAATGCTGAAATTTTGTGTGGCGCCGACAAGCTCAAAGCCGGGGCCGATGTTGTTGAAGCAGGACGCGACGGCGGAGAAATTGGTGCCGATGGAAAAGCCGTCCACCGAGATGATAGCGAAGCTGAGCACGAGGATGACGCAGTAAATGGCGAGATAGGCGTTGACGTTGTCGCAGACCTCTTCGCTGACGGCGCGGCCGTCCATATAAACGGGCTGCACGCGGCGCGGGTGGAGCGCCTTGCGGATGGTGCGGCGAATGCTCTTCATCAGGAGCAAAACACGGGAGACCTTGAGACCGCCGCCCGTGCTGCCTGCGCTGGCGCCGATGAACATGAGCGAAAGCAGGATTGCTTTGGAAAACGCCGGCCATTGCTCGAAATCGACCGTGCCGTAGCCCGTTGTGGTCATGATGCTGACGACCTGAAACGCCGCGTGGTGCACGGACTCGTAGACCGTATTGTACATGCGGCTGATATTGATGGCGATGAGAACGATGGAGCCTGCGGCGATGCCGAAATACAGGCGAAGCTCCTCGTTTTTGAACACCGCTTTGAACTTGCGGAGCAAGAGCATGTAATAAAGGCTGAAGTTCACGCCGAAGAGGAACATGAACACGGTGACGACGGTTTGCAGAAAGCAGCTGTACCCGCCCATGCTGCTGTTTTTAATGGCAAAGCCGCCGGTGCCGGCCGTGCCGAACGCGATGCAGAAGCTGTCGAACACGGGCATACCACCGAGCAAAAGACACACAATGCACAGCGCGGTAAGCAAAATGTAGATTCCGTATAAAATCATAGCGGTTTGGCGCAGGTGCGGCGTTAATTTATCGACGCTCGGTCCGGGGCTTTCCGCACGCATGAGGTAGATGCCGGTGCCGCCGTTTTTGCGCGCGCCGGGCACGACTGCCAAGAGGAACACGAGCACGCCCATACCGCCGAGCCAATGGCTGAAGCTGCGCCAGAAAAGGTTGCAGCGCGAGAGCGCTTCGACATCCGTCAGGATAGACGCGCCGGTCGTTGTAAAGCCGGAGACCATCTCAAAAAACGCATCGACGTAGCTCGGGATCTGGCCGCTTAAAAAGAACGGCAATGCGCCGAACGCGGACATGAAAATCCACGAAAGACCCGTTGCGGCAAAGCCCTCCTGCGCGGAGAACATGCGGTTGCCGCCGCGGCTGAACAGCAAAAGCGCACTGCCGACGAGCAGAATGAGACACAGCGACTCGATGTAGGCGAGTATATTTCTCGGCTCGTGATCGATGACGGCGATGAGCAGCGGGAAAAGCTGAAAAATGCCCGTGATGAGCAAAATCAAGCCGACGGTGCGGCTGATACTTTTAACATTCATTGTGCAGCCGCTCCTTTACACAAAAATGTCGTTGAACTGCAAAACCGGCTGCTCGCGCGTGGTAACGACGATGACGGTATCGCCGAGCTGATAGTACGATTCGCCGTCCGGAATGACCGTGTTGCCGTGGTGTGTGATGCAGGAGATCAGAATGTTTTTCTTTAAGCGCAGGCGCAGGTTTTTCAGCGGCTCGCCGATATACTTCGACTGCTTATTGACGATGAACTCCAGCGCTTCGGCACGGCCGTCTGCAATGCGGTGCAGCGTGACGGCGGCACCCGTTTGGTGCTGCATGGCGCGCACATACTGCACGATATTCGCGCTGCACAGCTCCTTCGGGCTGACGACGCTGCCGATGGGGAGCGTTTCCACCATGCCGGTCGTCATGATGCGGTTGACCTTTGTGACAATGTGCGGCACGCCCTTTGCGTTGCCGACCATGGAGGTGATGATGTTCTGCTCATCGATGCCGGTGAGTGTGACAAGAGCGTCCGTTTCGTTGAGACCCTCCGCCTCCAGAATTTCCTGGTTGGCGCCGTCTGCGCAGATGATCGCCGCCTCCGGCAGCATCTGTGCGAGCTGTTCACTGCGCTGGGGATTGTTTTCGATGATCTTGACATGGACGTCCGCGCCGATGAGCATTTGCGCGAGGTAATAGCTGACGCGGCCGCCGCCGATGAGCATGGCGTGGCGGATCTTTTTCTGCGTGATGCCGAGGCGCTTCATGAGGTAGGAAAGCACCGTAACCGGCGCGGTGACGTAGATGTGGTCGCCGCGGCGCAGCATGGTATCGCCGGACGGAATGAGTGCGTGGCCGTCACGGATGACGGCGCAGACGAGCACCTTGCAGCCCAGCACATGCGGCAGGTGATTTAAAATGACGTTTTCGAGCGGGCTGCGCTCCAAAACGCGCAGCTCGACAATCTCTACACGGCCTTTTGCGAATGTTTCGCGCTTTAAGAAGCCCGGTAATTGCAGAAGACGGAAAATCTCCTTTGCCGCCTCGCGCTCCGGGTTGATGATGAGCGAAAGGCCGAACTCGCCGCGCATCATGTAGAGCTGTTCTCTGTATTCAGGGCTGCGCACACGCGCGATGGTGTGCAGCGTGGGGTTCATTTTTCTTGCTGTAAGACAGCACAGCAAGTTGATTTCATCGGCGCTTGTGGCGGCGATGAGCACTTCTGCCTGCTGTACCTTCGCTTCATTCAGCGTGGCCATGGTGGCGCAGTTGCCCACCACGGTCATGACGTCGAACTGCTGCATATCCCGTTCCAAAACCGCCCGATTGGAATCGATGGTCACAAGGTCGTGACCCTCCTGTGAGAGCAGACGCGTAAGCGCAAGACCCACTTTTCCGTCACCGGCAATAATGATCCTCATTTCTTTTTCCTTTCTCGAACCGCTTTCGGTATATCCCGAACCAAAAACTTTCTAAACACGTAATACTCCGCCCGGGACGACACGTTTCCCCTTTGTATCGCCATGGTCATACATGGGTAGTATACACCCAAAGCGGTATATTGTACAGTGGCATTTTGTCCGTTTTTGCGGGGCGGCTTTCGGCGAGTTTGTAGAAAGTCTGCGGGAGATGAAATCCACGCAAAAGCGCAGCCGGTATGTTAAATACACGGCTGCGCTTTTTACTATCGGTAATATTTTTTGTCCGGGCGCGTGAGGGGGTGCTCGTAACGGTAAAAAAGATGCGGGGCTTCGCCGCACTGCACGACGCGAGATGTGCCGTCGCGCGTAAAGCCGGCGGCTTCAAAGAATTCGCGGGCGCGGCGGTTTCCGGCGGGCAGCCAGACCTTGCAGATCTTAAAGCCGCTGATGTAGAGGATGGCGAGGGCGTCCTCTACAAAAGCGCGACCAATACCGCTGTGCTGCGCTTTCGGAAGGACACACAGCGAGAAAATTTCCGCGCAGTAGGGGGTGTCGGCATCACGGCAGGCGTAACGGCAGCAAAAGCCGACGACTTCGCCGTTTTGCTCTGCGGCCATGATGTACTCGAACCCGATCTTTTTATCTTCAAGCAGTTTATTCGGGTCAAAAAGCGCCGGAATATCTTCGGTCAGCGTTGTGCGCGCGATGTGTTTAAAGGCGGGCAGGTCTTCCCAATCGGCGGGACGGAGCGTAAAGCTTTGCATAAAATCACCTCGGCTTGACTACGAACGAGGCCGATGGGTTTTACGGCTTCTCCCCCATAAATCTTTGCGGCAGCGCACCGAAATTTACGGTTTGCACGGCGGCGATGATCTCCTCTTTCCGTGATAAAAGGCTTGCGTCATCGTCGCGTTTTTGAGCGGCTTGCGGTACAACGCGTCGTATTCGGTTTCATTCGCCGGGGTGAGGAGATGCTGGCGCTCCATGCGCAGGGCGATATACTTTTTTGTTGTGCTTTGTTCGTTCATCGAAAATCCCCTCTCGAAACGCGACATAACGTCATGTTTTATAGCGCTTTTTCATTTTTTTAATCGTAGATTTAATCTTTTTCACCATTTCGGGCGGCGAGGTGACGAGCACCTTATCGCCGAAACTCAAAAGCCAGCGCAGGGCGTCCTCCTGCGAGGAAAAACCGTGGCCAAGATAAATGCCGTCCTTTTTCCGTTCGTATGCTTTCGGGCCGAGCTCTGCTTCGAGCCGTGACTCTGCGGAAAAATCAAAAACAGCAAAAACCGTGTATGAGCCCACTTCTGCGGATAACAGATCGGTATTTTTTTGCTCAAACGCCGTGCTGCTAAGCGTGAAATTCGGTGCAAGGAAAACACCGCCGCCCGCGCCCTGTTTGGTAAGGAGCGGGATGCCGGCTTTGCAGATGTCTTCGATATCACGGTTGATGGTGCGGCGCGACACGCCGAATTTTTCCGCGAGATACGGCGCGGTGACGGTGCCTTTTTGCTGAATGGTCGTAATGATGCCGATGAGGCGGTCGGTTTTCAAATTAAAGCCCCCTTTTATCCACAGTATAGCACACCTATGTGGAAAACAAAATAAGAACTAAACCTCGTTTAGAAAATGCGCAAAACAGATGGTGCGATGTCCTTTATCATGATACAATAAAGGAAAAGAAGTGTTCGTTATGTTGAAACGATACGAATTGAATAAAGAGAGGCGCATACAACTTGAATAATATAATTTGTCATAAAGTAATTGCCGTAACAAAAAAGGTGCAGAACTGGAGTCCGACGGTAAAAAAATCTATATTGACTTTGATTGCTGCGCAAAGAATTTCTCTTTAGAGAAGGGAAAAGTTTGTAAGTGTGTGGCAACTCGAGATGCAGCTAAATTGGCATTCACATTTTATACCTGCCCACAGACTACCTTAATTTTCAAAAGAAGCTTTTTGAAAGACCTGATTGCGGGTAAATCGGCTACAAGAAAGTTCTTAGATATGCAAAAAGCGATCGTTGAAGCCGGCTATACAAGTTATGATTTATCTTAGATTACCTTTACTACTCGTTGACGGAAGATAACAGGGATATTGTGTGGTTTTCAAGTAATCCCCCTTTTATCCACAGTATAGCACACCTGTGTGGAAAACAAAATGAAAAACTTGCAATGCAAACGAAAATGTGGTATAGTACCTTAGAAATCAACAGGAACACGCCGTCTGCCACCGGGTAGGCGGAAGAACGTGCCCACAGAAAACCGATAGGTCTGCGCTTTTACAGTGCTCAGCAGGTTTTCTGCGGGCACGTTTTGTTTTGGAGGGACTATGCGCAAATATCTTCGTTTTGTTTCCCAGAGCGTTTTGGGCATGCTGGGGCTTTCCGTCTACATTTTGGCGGACACATTTTTCATTGCAAATTACATCGGTGCGGACGGGTTGGCGTCTTTAAACCTCGCGCTGCCGATCTACGGTATCATCAACGGCACGGGGCTGCTCATCGGCATTGGCGGCGGTGTGCGGTACACGCTGCGGCACACGCGCGGCGACGAAAACGCAGACAGCGTATTTACGGCAAGCTTACTGATGGGCGCCGTTTTGTCGTTCATTTATGTGCTGTGCGGCGTGTTCGGGGCGGAGCATCTGGCAAGATTGCTTGGCGCTTCCGGCACGGTTTTACAGCCGACAACCGTCTATTTGAAGGTTTGCTGCCTGTTTTCGCCGTTTTTTATTTTGAATAACATCTTAACGGCGTTCACGCGCAACGACGATGCGCCCGGGCGCGCGATGGCGGCGATGCTGACGGGCTCTTTTGCGAATATTGTGATGGATTGGTACATGGTGTGCGTCTTGAACGCCGGTATGCTGGGTGCAGTGCTTGCGACCGGCATGTCGCCGATTTTCGGCGTAGCGATCTGCCTGACGCGAAAGCGCGGGTATCACATCGGGAAGCACCGCATTTTTGAGGAAATTCCGAAAATTTCTGCGGCGGGTTTTTCCGCGTTCATCGGAGAGTTTTCTTCGACAGTCGTTATTTTGGTATTTAACTATCTGCTATTATCACTTGCGGGCAGCACGGGCGTTGCGGCTTACGGTATCATTGCAAATGTGGCGCTTGTGGCAACGGCGGTGTTGACCGGCGCGGCGCAAGGCGTGCAGCCGCTGATCAGCATTGCGTTTGCGGAACAGGACCGCAGAACGCTTACAAAGCAGACGCGGCGCGGCGTTGTGACGGCGGTTTTACTGGGCGCGCTGTTTACCGTGGGCGCTTTGCTCTTCCCGCAGCAGGTGACGGCGGTATTCAGCAAGGGCAGCGCGGAGCTGACGGCGCTTGCCGTGCCGGGCCTGATGCTGTACTTCTTAAACTATCTTGTGAGCGGCGTGAATCTGCTGCTTATCGCGCGGTTTGCGGCGGCGGAGCGCAGCCGGGACGCGGCTGTTTTATCTCTTTTGCGCGGCGTGATCTTAGTTGTGCCGTGTGCGGTGGTGCTTGCAAATATATTCGGGCTGACGGGCTTGTGGCTTGCCGTGCCGACGGCGGAGGTGCTTTCTCTGCTTTGCGGGCTTTATCTTTTATACCGCGAAAAGAAAAGCGAAAAAACAGCTTTGCAGGCGGCATAAAACGCGGTATAATCTTTTAAAAGACGACGATTTGGGACAAAAGGAGACCGACATGCACATTCCGAAAAGCGACACGCAGCACACCGAAATTCTGACATTTGAAGAAGCGCAGAAGCACCGCGAAGAAAGCGCCGTTTACGACCGCGAAAAATGGCTTTATATCCCGGATTTTTACTCCGAATACCGTTACATACTGGGTACCTCCGGCAAAAAGCCGCTCATTACCATCGGCATCAACCCCTCGACGGCGGAGCCGGATAACCTTGACAACACACTGAAATCCGTAGAGCGCATTGCGCTTTTCAACGGGTTTGACTCGTTTATCATGTTCAACGTCTACGCGCAGCGTGCGACGAACCCCGACCACATGGATAAGGCGTTTAACCGTGCGCTGCACGAGGAAAACATGAACGCGTTCCGCTGGGTGCTTTCGCGCAGCGGCGGAGAGCCCGGCATTTGGGCGGCATGGGGCACGATTGTGGAAAAGCGCGATTATCTCAAAACCTGCCTTGCGGACATGACGGCCATCGGCAACGCATTCCATGCAAAGTGGTATCAGGCAGGCAAGCCCTCTAAAAAGGGACACCCGCACCACCCGCTGTATCTGCGAAAGGACTCGAAATTGGAGGACTTTGACATGGCGGCATATTTGAAGGTGCTTTAAAAAACTTGAAAATTTAATTTTGACTATAAAAAACGCTCCTCACGGTTCGTAGATCAGGTGGAAGCCGAAAACGGCAAGCCTAAACGAACTTTGAAGGAGCTTTTTTTATGAAAACTTTTATCCCGCACGTGTATTTTTCCGCACCCGAAGACACCGTAGGCGACCTTGTGAACCAGATCCGCCGCGAGAGCGAGATCCCCGGCACGGCAGAACCGAAGCCGGAAATGAAAGACAGCGGCAAGAAATCTATTATCCCGAAGACGGTGGTCTCTGCGCCCGAAAAGGACACCGTGGGCGACCTCATCGAGCAACTGCACAAGGAACCCGAGGCGATCCCGGAAGAGAAGCCCGAGGAAAAAACAGAACAGCCGGAAAAGACCGAGGGCAAGAAATCCATCATTCCGAAGACGGTCGTTTCCGCTGCGAAAAGTGAGCTTGACCGCGTTTATGACCTGCTGACAAGCGGCGAAGACCTGCAGATGAACCCGGACGGCACGCTGAGCCCCGCCTCTGCCCCGAAAAAGCGCGCAAAGCCCGCGCCGGGCAGCGAGCCGAAAGCGCCGGTGAAGACGAAAAAGGAGATCATTCCGCACACGGTGGTCTCCGCGCCCGAAAAGGACACCGTGGGCGACCTTATCGAACAGCTGCACAAGGAGCCTGAGCCGCTTCCGGAAGAACAGCCCGAGGAAAAGGCAGAAACGCCGGAGAAGACCGACGGCAAGAAATCCATTATTCCGAAGACGATCGTTTCCGCGCCCGTGCAGCAGTGGTACAAGACGAACAAGGCACTTTATAACGCGGAGGTCGCCGCCATGCGCAAGGAATTCAACGACCCGAACATGCAGCCGCATTTTATGTCGGACGGCCACATGTACTGGCTTGTGAAGACCCGCCCGAACCTCGGCCGCGGCTTTAACACCATGACATACACAATGAAGCTTGTCTACGACCCCGACCACCCGAAGGTGCGCTATTCTTCCTCCGTGAAGCCGTATCTTGTTTCGCCGACACTCGGCGAATTGCAGAAAATCGTCAACATGCTGCCGCACATTCCGCTGGATGCGGACGGCAAAAAACTCATCCCGCACACGCTGACGGACAACCGCGGCGAGCGCTATATTTGCTCCAGCGACGTGGCGGACGTACATGCGGAGGACACCTGCACCACGAGCGCCGTGACCTCCTTCCGCTTTGCCTACCGCTGGCTGATGGTGTTTGAGCTTGCCATCCGCAAGCCGGAAGCATGGAAGGATTTTCAGGCGCATGGGAAGATTTAACGGAGGCTTTTTTATGAAACTCTTTTCGACCCCGCCGGTGCTTTCCGGCAAGAAAAACAAGAAGCGCAAAAAGCTTTTGAAGGCGCAGCGCAAGGCGTTATAGCGCGCCGACCACCCGTTTGAATCCGACAAAGCTGCCGACTGCCGCGGCGTAGTGCTTTCAAACCGCGCATATCTCTCTGTTCTGAGCGAGGTGTATTCCCGCGACCCGTTGGAGACGGGCGGCATTTTCTTCGGCAACGTGAAAAACGGCGTGTGGTATGTGGCGGAAGCGAGTGACCCCGGCGTTTACACACTGCACACGCGCGCCCACCATGAGATGGACAATAACTACCACAACCACATTTACCCGGTGCTTTCGCGCTTATATCAGCACGGGCTGTGCCTTTTGGGGCTTTGGCACCGCCACCCCGGCTCGCTCGACACGTTTTCAAGCGACGACGACCGCACAAATCACAGCTTTGCCGAGGTCATCGGAAACGGTGCGGTTTCGATGCTCGTCAATCTCGACCCCACTGCGCGCCTGACATGCTATTACCTCAGTAAAAACGGCGAATATCGCACCGTGCCGGTCATGGTCGGCGACAAATACTTTGCGGGTACCGGCTTTTTGGAGCTGACAACATCTGAAGCGCTTTTAAAGAACAAAGACCGCCTGCAAGCTGAAATTTTTGACCCCGAGGAGGCTTAACTGTGGAAAAAATCATCATCACACGCCGTGAGCTTATCAGACAAATTCCGGCTGACCTATCCGAACACGACAGAACCGTGTCACTTTTAAACGCACTTTTCGAGCGCCTGCCGGAAAATACGGAAAAAGAGAACGTTGACTTACAGTCCGGCGACTTTGACGAGGCATTTCGTCTGCTGAACGCGTTTGACCCGCGCACGTACGGCACCGTGCAACTCGGCGAGAGCCTGCGCGAGGAGCAGACGGATACGGCAAAGGAACACGTGGGCGTGCTGGGACTTTCCGACACGGCTTTGCCCGGCAATGATTATGTGGGTGAAGTGACCGGCGCGGGCAGCGCAGACACCGGCTACTACTACCTTCTGGCTACCGATGAGACCTATGCCGATACGTTCAAAAATCCCGACCACACCACCCGCGGTTTGATCGTATCGGGTACTGCATACACGGCACTTTTGCGTGAAAACGTGGTGCTGACGGGCTACGATTACTTTGGCACCTATAAGGACGGCGGCTGGCTTTTCAACCGTTGCGACGAAGCGAAAAGCACGCTGACGGTGGACAGCTTTACGCTCATCCACGACCTTTTCAGTCGCAACACGGGCCTGTTTGAATCTGCCGAGATGCTGAAAAAGTTCGCCGTCATCATCGGCTGTGGCTCTGTGGGCGCACGCGCCGCTTTGGAACTGGCCCGCGCCGGTGTGGGTAAATTCCTGCTCATCGACGACGACATTTTAAAGCCGCACAACATCTGCCGCCACACGCACGGTATGCGCGACCTCGGCCGCTTTAAGGCTGACCTTCTGCGCGAGGATATTCTGAACATTGACCCCGCAGCCGAAGTGACGGCTTTCCGCGGCAAGCTGGAAAACGTGCCGCTTTCTCTCTTTGAAAATCTCGGCAAGAACGGCATTGTCTTTGCGACGGCAGATGACAGAAGCGCGAATGCGCTTGCAAATGCGCTCTCCAGCACACTCGGCGTGCCGTTTATTGCCGTAGGCTGCTGGGCACGTGCCCACGCGGGCGAGGTGTTCTACCACATCCCAAACCGCGGCATGAAAACCTACGGCGAGACCTTCTCCGCGCTTTTAAAGGACGCCCCGGCGCGCGACACGCACGGCGATTATTTTGGCGAAGCAGAGGCCCGCGAACGCCTCCATTTTGAGCCCGGCACCTCTACGGACATCGGCTTTGTGACGCTGGTCGGCGTGAAATTCGCGCTTGACCTTTTGAACCTTGAAAGCGAAGCCTATACCCCGCGCGTTTTGAACGACTATACGCCGTACACGCTCATCTGCAACACAAACCGCCCGGAAATCGGCGGTGAAAACGCGAAGATCTTCCCGTACCCGCTGTACATCAGCCGCTCCATTCGCCCGGCGGGTGAAGCATGACGGACACGGACGCGCTCACGGCTTACCTGCGGCAGCTTGAGCGCATAAAGGACGACTGGGACGACCGCAAATACGCGGAAATCGAAAAAGACTGTCTTTTGCCGCTTTGGCAGCTCTGCCGCCGTATGCAGGAGACCGAGCAGGACATTTACGCGTTCATCTTCGGCACAGAGCACGAACTTGCACACATAGACACCGACATTTATTCTTGAAAGAAGGCATCGTTATGGCAAACGGAAGCGTTGTGGTACACGACATTGATTCCCTTGAAAAATTCGGCATGGAGCTTGCGGCGCGCAGCGCGGAGCTGGAATCGCTTTATAATGCGCTTACGGTGAGCTGCGCGGCACAGGAAACAAACTGGCACGACCCGCAGTACGACCTCTTGCACGAGCGCGTAGAGCTGTACGCCGGTGAAGCCCGCGCACAGCTGCTTGCGCTGAACGACGCGGTGCAGTATATTTCCGTGCTGGCTGCAAAGCTGCGCGCTTTGTGATATGAGCGACGTAAACGTATTGCTCTGCGCGGTGGACAGCGCCATGAATACGCTTGCGGCCTTTGAACGCGACCGCGCCGATGTGACCGCCCGCGTTTCGTTTGCGCTGGGCTCCGTGTTGGCACGCGTGGCGCTGGAAACCGAGCAGTGCCGCCGTGCGCTTGCAGACGCAGAAGCTACTTCCTATACGGACGAAGAAACCGGCAATACGGCAGAAAACCCGGAGGCCGCCCGCCTGCGCGCCAAACTGGACGCCTTGGAGGCCCTGAACGAGCGCTGCATTTTAGCCGGCGGTGCACTTTCCGCCGCATGGGCACAGGAAAGCCGTCAATCCGAAACGCACGTAAGCGATGCTCTGCACCGCTGCGGCGTTTATCTGAAAAAGCTGAACCGCATTGCACTTTCACCCGACCCCGGCAGCATAACGGTTTCAAACCACGGTAACGCGCCCGTTTTCGTCTGTATTGTGGACAGCGCACTGTACCCCGAAACCGCCGAGCACATCCGCGTGGCACAGGACATCGGCTTTCCGGATATACTGACGCTGGACCGCGGCGGCGCGGCAGAGCGCAGAAAGGCCTCCCTTGCGCCGATCAAGGCGAGCCGCATCTGGGACCGCGACGAATACCCTTGCGCGTGCTTTAAAGAGGGCGGCGCAGGTGCGCACGTGATGTACGTTGCAGGCACGGATAACCGCGGCGCAGGCTCTTACATGGGCTGGCAGATGCGCGGCCTGCCCGACGGCGCAAAAGTGCGCGTGCGCGTGATATAAGGAGAAAACTATGACCCCGAACACTAAGATTTTCACAGACCTTTTAAGAGAAAGCCGCGCATTTCTTACCGTTTCGGCGGCGGAATACGGCGCGGGCCATAACGCCGCAGAAGCGTTTCGCATTCTGCCGGATTCCATGCTCGGCATCCTTGTTTGCCACTGCGAAACGGTCTCCTGTGCGGGCGGCCTGCTGCATCTTTACGGCGGCGGGCAGCTTCTTGCCCGCAACACAAAAGACAACAAGCCGTTTTCTGAGTTGCTTTTCCTCGGCGACCTTGCAGACGGCGGCCTTTTCGCCGTCTCCCGCATCGATACTGCGTTTGCAAAGCGCGGCGAGATGCTGTTTCTCTCCCCGGGCGCACTGAACTTTGAGCCTATGGGGATTGACACGGCGGAGTTCATCCGCTGGGCGCTCGAAAGCCGCGAAGAGACGCTGAAAGGCGTTTGGCTGACAGGAGAGATTTTATCGCCCCGCGCGCTCAAAAAGCACATCACCGCAAAGCTTGACCTTTTAGACCGCCTTGACATGCTAAAAACGGAGGGAGACGCATGAAATTCTTTCCAAAATCCGCAGACGGCTTTCTTTCTGCCATGATGATGGCGGAAAACGCGCTTCTGCGTGATTTTTCACTGAGCTGCCCTGCTTCGCTTTTTGGCGCAGAGCCCATGGAAAGCGCCAAAAAAGCCGTGAAAAGCTGCATGACGCTTTCATCGTTTCCGTGTGCGCAAATGCTGAAAACAAACACGCGCTACGTGCACGACTTTGCAAAGCGAACGCTGACCGTGACGGTCAACGCGCGGTACATGAGCACCGGCAAAGAGGTGAACGACCTGCGGTGCGTTGCGGCGGATATTGCGGAAAGCATAAAGCGCAGCCTGCCGGAAAACACCGACTTCTTTCAGGTGATTGCGGCTTATCAAAGCTGGCTGAAACGCTTTTTCGTCTACAAAAAGACCGGTGCTACGCGCGACCACGCCGCTGTGGGGCTCTTGCAGACGCGGCAGGGCGTGTGTCAGGCAATCGCCGCGCTTTCCATGGTGATTTTGCCGCACCTTGGCATTTTGGCGCGGTACGTTTGCGGCGAAGGCTACTCCGGTACGGATTGGGGTCCGCACGCGTGGAACGCAGTATGGGCGCCGAACGGCGCATGGCACCAGGTCGATTTCACATTCGGCCTGCACCGCAAAACGACGCCGAACACGTTTACGCCGCCAGATGATCTTCACTTTCGCGAACTGCACCGCTGGGACGAAGCAGCGCAAAGCCCCGCGCTGTTTCAAAATGTGCAGGCCCTCGAAAACCGCCTGCAAGCTAAGACCATTTTGCTGTTCGCGAACAACCCGTTCAAGGCCGAGATCGGCGGCGTCCCGATGCTGTTTGACGAACCTGTGCTGCAAAACGGCTGCGTGCGACTTTTGCCGCTCCTCACCCTGCTCGGCGGCGGGTGCGAGCTGCTCGAAGACACGCTGCACATTGTGCTCGGCGGAAAAACGCACCGCATTCCGTGCGGCACGCCGATTTCAAACGGCTTTGTGCCGATAAACGAGGTCTTAGCGCAAAGCGGCTTTTGCACCGCAGAACAGCGCGGCGGGGTGGTTGTGGTGAAGCTTAAACCATGACCGCCTATTTTTTCAGTAATTCTGCGATTATAAAAAGGCAGCTAAGCTGCTTGCAGATGATGATTATGATGCGACAAAAGCAATCTTTAGTACTCTTGGTAGCTACGAAAACAGCTTCCATTTTTCTTCGTTCATTTTGGACACCCCTTATGTTTTCGTCTGCCCGCCGGAAAACAAAAAATCTTCCGGCACGAGCAGCACAAGCCCCCGAACGCGCGGTTCGGCAGCTTTGCCATTCATGCGGAAAATTTCGCATCCGTCATTATTTTTCGGTTGATCCGGCAGACGCGCGCGAATGGTCGAATTGCGTGTCTGCGCGTTTACTGTACCATACCGCTCCGGGTTTGCCAACGCGTTTTTGCACGCGCCGACACTTGACATTTTCTCCCCCTCTGGGGTATAATACGTTTTATGGGACACGCCCGCTTTTAAAACGGAACATCGAGGTGTAGCGCAGATGGTAGCGCGCTTGGTTTGGGACCAAGATGCCGCAGGTTCGAATCCTGTCACCTCGACCAAACGAAAGGACTTTGCAAATTGCAGAGTCCTTTTTCGTTAAAGCCCACAGATTTTTTGAGTCTGTGGGCTTTGCTTAATCTTTTACAATCGTCAATTTGACGGCGCCTTTTGCAAATTACGCCTCCAAATACCGTTTCAGTGCGTCCATGCGGCGCGCGGCTTCCTGACGGCCTTCCTCGTACAGCGCTTTTAATTTCGCCGTGTTCTTTTCCGTGTGCGAAACGTTCACGGGTCCCTGCGGGCGGATAACGAAAATGCGGCCTTCTTTCTCTAAGCGGTCGATCTCCCTTTGCTGGGCGTCGTAGCGCGTCGGAACGGCGTACAGCGCACTCAAAAACTTCGGGAAATGCCGGAAATACTTCGCATACAAATGCAGCATAGAGGGCTTTGTGTAAAGCTTGCGGTAGCCCTGCTGGCGCGTTAAGACCAGCACGATCTTCTCAAAGCCGTCATCGATGGCCTTTTGGTACGGAATCGCCATGGCACAGCCGCCGTCCAGGTACAGCTCGCCGTTCATCTTCACGGCTTTCGAGAGCATCGGCATACTGCTGCTGGCGCGAATAGCTGCCAAAATGTCCGAACAAGAACTTTTTTCAAAGTATTCCGCCTCGCCGGTTCTTAGGTTCGTCGCCACGGCGGTAAAACGCTGCGGCGATTTATAAAACGTGTCAAAATCCATCGGCAGAATGCTGTGTGACAAATCGTTAAACAAAAAGTCAAAGTTAAAGATCTCGTGGTGCAAGATGAGATTATTTACGCCAAGATACCGCTTGTCGTTCACGTAGTCGATGTTAAGCTTTGCGGAACGCCCCGGCTGGCGGGAAACGTAGTTCACGCCGGTCAAAGAGCCTGCGGACACACCGGTCACATCGGAGAAATATAAGTTGTGCTCCATGAAGACGTCCAAAACGCCGGAGGTAAAGAGCGAGCGCAGAGAGCCGCCCTCCAAAATTAAAGCACCGTTTTGCATTTTTAATTCGTCCATCACGTTTTCCTCCTTGACATATAAAGTGATATGTAAGTCTAAGTTTGCGCTTTTTCTTATTATAGCAAAATGCCCGATGCCTTTCAATGGAAAAAGAAGAAAAAAGCGCGCAAAACGGGGAAAAATCAGAATCGCACTTGCACACTTTTCATTTCTGCGTTAAAATAGGCAAAGCGAAAATAACGGAAAAGAAATGAGGATAAAATTTTGAGGATCCGAAAGAAAAAGTGGGCGCGCCCGGAACTTGCCGCGTGCCCGTTTTATGTGCACGAGCCGAAAACCGCCGCCGGAACATGGGGCGAGCGCTTTAAAAAGCAGCAGCCCATCCATTTAGACCTCGGCTGCGGCAAATGTACGTTTTTGGCAAAGCTTGCACACCGAGAAAAAGACGTAAATTTCATCGGCATCGACATCAGTGAAGATATTTTGGGCGTCGCCCGCCGCAACATTGAAGCGGAGTTCGGCGAGGAGCCCGTGGAAAACGTAAATCTGCTTTCGTATAACATTGAAAAGCTTGATACGCTTTTTTCGCCCGATGAAAAAGCTGCACGAATTTATGTAAACTTCTGCAACCCGTGGCAGAAAGCCGGCGACCACAAGCGCCGCCTGACCCACACCCGCCAGCTGAATACCTACAAAAAGGTGCTCGCACCCGGCGGCGAGCTGTGGTTCAAAACCGACAACACCGACTTGTACCTTGCAACGCAGCGCTATTTAGCGGAAACCGGTTTTGAAATTCTCTGCAAAACGGACGACCTGCATAGCGAAGACGCGCCGGGCAACATTCAGTCCGAGCACGAGGTGATGTTCACCGCAGAGGGCATCAAGACAAAAGCCATTATCGCCCGCTGGAATGGCGAGCCGGAAACGCCCGAAAAAGTTTCCACAGAGCAGGCAGAAAAAGTGGAAAATACAGACGAGTAAATTCACCCTTGCGCTCGGGCCATACGTGGGTTATACGCTCGCCGTATTCGTGCTGCTTGAGGGGTTGCTGTACGGTTTTGGGCTATGGTGGTTTTCGTATCTCTATATCTGGGCGATTTTGGCCGTCGCCGCTTGGCTGTTTCGTAAAATGGAAAGCCGCCTCGGCTGGGGGCTTCTGTGCGGGTTTTACGGGCTGATTTTCGGCACGCTCACCGCGATACCCGTGCTCATTTTAAGCAGCCCCGCGGCAACGCTGGCGTATATCATCAGCGGCATCCCGTTCGACCTTGTCCACGGTGTCTCAAACTTTCTCCTTGCCTTTTTGCTCCTGCCTACCCTCCGTCGCATCTTAGCGCGCCTGACGAGATCGCTGAACATGGGCACACTGTATTTTGAATAATTATACGTAAAAAGCACGCAGATTTTGAAACACTGCGTGCTTTTGCTTTTGAAATCTTGAATTTATGCTCTGGTCAGGTCAAACCGTTTGATGAGGCGCATGGGATAGGTGTAGATCTCCAGCGCGGTAACTTCGGCTTGGGTGAAGACATCATTTTGGAAGACGAGCTCGAGCGCGTCCTGCAGCTCCGTGATGCGCACAACGCTGAGCGTACAGTGGATGACGGGCTTGTCCTCCGAAACGGCGGAGAAGCTGCCGATGCCTTTGCAGAACGACTCGTATTTTTCGTGGAACGCATAGTAAAAATCGACAAAAGGCTTTGCGTGTACCGGGTTCAGGCACAGCACGGCGGTTTCGCGGTGCGTGGCATACGGTGGCAGAAGGCTCACAGAGCCGAACGTCAGCTTTTGGCGCGTGTGCTCGCGGACGAACTCCCCTGTCCAGTCGCAGAGCGCTTCGGCATCGAGATCTTCATACGCTGCAAGCGTGATATGCGGCGGCCACTCGGAAGACGCATAGCCCGCGTTTGTCATCTCGCGGCGCAGCGCAATCAGTTTTTCTTCTGTATTTTTATCAAAACGGGCAAGCACAACGTATCGGTTCATCGATCATAGCTCCTTTCGAGGTTTTTGTTATCCGAACAGGCGCTTTAGGTGTTCGGCGGAAAAAATGGGGTCTTTGTGCAGGGCATCGAGTGCCATTTCCATGTTTTCGGCGCTGTATTCCACCTGCTTGGAGTAGTCTTTCGTGCAGACGATGCGGTCCCACGGGGTGAATTCGCCGGTATCACGCAGGCACTTTGTGTTCATCAGGCAGATGAACCACACACTCACAGCGCAAAAGCCCACGCGCGCCGCGATGCGGCCGTCGGTCACACCGTGTGCAAAATGGCGGTACAGGAAATACACAAGCAGGTTTTCGTAGCCGCCGTCCATATCGTCGAGATTCGCCTGCAAGCCGTTATCCTCCAAAAGCTGCACGTAATCGGGCCATGTTTCGTCGTAGGGCTCCATTTCGGTCATCATGTCAAACAGCGCGGCGCGGGTATCGGTCTCATCGGTCTTCTCGCGTTCGGCAGGCGACATATTGCCGAACAGCGTTTTCTGCGCCTGCACGCCGAAATCGAGCAGGCGGTGCATGCGCACGCGCAACGGCAGAGAGCGGTCCTGCACGATGGCAAATGCTTCGTCCCGCAGATGGAACACAAGCGGATCCTCCGGCGCATTCGGCAGCTCGCCGACATTCGTTGTGATGAACGTGACGGGATTTTTCTGCTCAAACAGCAGTCTGCACGCCTCTTCACAGCAAAGGCCCACGCCCATTTCCACGCGGCCGCCGAGCTCCTCATAAAAACGTGGGTGTTCACGGCAAATCTCGCACAAAGCATCATCGCCAAGCTTTAAGATAAGCTCGCAGAGGTTGTCGTCATCGAGGAACGGGCAACGCTCGTTTTCGCCGAGGCGGAAGCACACCGTGCCGTCCGGCAGGTCGCACAGCTCTTCGCGCAGGCGGTCGCCGAGCTCTCCTTCTAAATTTTCGTAATATTCAACGGTATCGGGATCAACGTCGATTTCCCAGCCGGCGCAGCAGGTATCGGAACATGCGGCGGCCGTGCAGTGAAACGCGTCGTAAAAATTCGGTTTGATAAATTTCATTTTGCTTTTATGTACTTTACTTCTCTTTCCCATCGGTTTCAGCCGGCGCTGCATCGGGCTTTGGCAGCGTGACTTTTCTTTCAAATATAGGCTTCATGTGCGTGGTGAAGATGCGGCGCTCCGGTTCCGGCAGCGCATTCCCCGTTTCCACGCGCTCAATCAAGAGCTTAGCAGCTGCCTCGGAAAAATCGATCACAGACGGTAAATACTGCATGGAGTAGCCGAAGTTCGGCAGCGTGTTGTCATCGTCAAGGCCGGTCAGGTACACGTCCTCCGGCACGCGCAGTCCTGCAGAATGCAGCGCTTGCAGCATGGTATAATCCCAGCCGCGCACAAAGTTGATGATCGCCTTCGGCGGGACATCCCGACGGGCAACGTCATGCAAAAACGCATTCAACGGTTTCGTATCTTCAATCGGCGCAAGGAAAATATTCTCCTGCGGCACCGTAACGCCGAATTCCTTGCAGGCGTCACGGAAGCCGCGCAGACGGTCGCAACCCGGTCTGTATATGGGCGGGTCTGCCATATACGCAATGTTGCGGTAGCCGCGCGTGAGCACGTCTTTTGTAACCTCATAACAAGCGGTATAGTTATCGATATACACGCCATCACACTGAATGTCCTCGATCTCGCGGTCTACGCACACCACGGGCATACCGGTATTACGAATATGGTTGAGATATGCTTTATTGGTGCCCTCGTCTCTGTCTACGGGAACAATGAACAACGCCGCAATCTTGTAGGAAAGCAGATCGTCAATGAGCTCTTTTTCGCGCTTCAGATTCTCATCGGAATTGCACAGCAGCAGACGGTAACCGTACCGCTCCATAACGCGGTCTGCAATGTAATACATCTGGCTGAAAAACGGTGCAAAGATCTGCGGCACGATCACGCCGATCATGCGAGAACGGCTTTTGGAAAGACACACTGCAATAGCGCTGGGCGAATAATGCAATGCTTCCATGGCTTCTTCCACGCGGCGGCGGGCGTCTTCGCCCACGTAGCCATTGTTGTTGAGCACACGGGACACCGTGGACTGCGAAACTCCGGCAGCCTTTGCCACGTCCCGTATGGTGGCCTTTTTCATATTCTTTTCTTCCATAACTTCTTTGCACGGCAGTGCCGTGCGTTCTCCCCTTCGAAAAATGATACAGGTAAGGTATGCGGCCTCCGTGCCGCATTTTGGGTGTTTCCTGCTGAAATACTCTAAAATAATATTGTAAGTTTTTTTAAACGGATTGTCAACAAATCCGGCGCAGAAACCGCTTGCATATGGGCAAAATGTTTGCAAAAAGAAGAATTTTTCATAGGATTTCGCACGGCAGCTCACGCCATGTGTAAACTTTGTATGACAGGGCACAAAAACGTTTGACTTTTCGCCGAAACTTGGGTATGATAAAGGTAATCATAATCGCCCAAAGTGAGACAGTGTACGGTCTCTTTCAGAATGTTGGCGAACCGGAAAGGATGGTTTATCATGAAGTGTTTGAACAAGGTGCTCACCATTATCGGCTGCATCACCGCTGCCGTTGCCGTTGTTACCGCCGCTTTTGCCGTGCTGAACTATTTCAAGGAAAAGAAAGAAAATGCCGAGCTGGAAGCGTATCTTGAAGGTTCCATCCAGTAACGACCAAACTGATGTAAAAATAAGCGCCGCGGAGTTTCATTTCTCCGCGGCGCTTGTTTTTTACGCACTCACATTCAAAAACGAATCATTATTCATTGTCACACCTATGCAAAACCTCAAGCACAACGGGAAGCTGGGTTTCGGGGTTCTTTACGGGGCACTCGAGGCTCATGCGGGCGTTGTAGCCGATAAAGTGCAGCGCGCGGAAAAAGGCTTTGTAATCCGCGGTATCCTGCGGCGTCATGGGTACGCGGCCGACGGGGTTTGCGATATGCGTGTGCGCAAGGATATCGCCGCACTGCTCTACCATTTCCGGCGTGCCGTTTTCGCTTATGAGGTGATAGTAGTCGCACAGCAGCTTAAAGTGCGGGTGGTTGACCTCTTTGACAAACTTCAAAGCTTCCGGCTGCATTGTGAAAATATTTGTTTCTTCGTGCCTCAGCGGCTCCAGCGCGATGGTGACACCGTACTTTTCACCGGCGTCACCTAAGATTTTTGCGACAGTTTTTAATTGCTCCCACGCTTTTTCGCGCGGGAAGTTTTCCGGCACACGGCGGCTGCCGCCGCTGCCGAACACCCCGATTTTTATGCCCGCCTGCGCCAATCGCCCTATGGCGTGATTGACGTATGTTTGGATCGCTTCAAAATCGACATTGTCACCCGTCAGCTTAATACTGCCCGGAAACATACAGTTTGCCGCCTCCGCGTGAATGGGTGCGGCTTCATTTTTTTGCAGAAAATCCGCGAACTGCGCCTCTGTCATCTCTGCAAGTCCCACAACGCTGATCTCAAGATAATCAAACCCGAGCTTTGCGATAAATTCCGCCTGCTCGATCGGCATACACACACCAAACCGCATGGCAACCCCTCCAAAGTTTTTTTCTCATTGTAGCCCGCGCACGCGGAAAAAGCAAGGAAAACACTTGCAAACGCGCATAAGTTTTTCTATAATGAAGGCAAATAGACTTCATTTGGGAGGCTTGTTGTATGGAAAAAATCAAACTTGGCAAAAGCGGGCTTTTGGTGCCGCCTATAGCCCTCGGCTGCATGCGTCTTGCGGGCGCAGAGCGCACGCAGGCAGATGCATTTCTGCACACCGCGTTGGAGCTTGAGCTCAACTTTTTCGACCACGCCGATATTTACGGCGGCGGTGCATGCGAGCGTGTGTTCGGCGAGATGATAAAGGACGCGGGCGTTCGCCGCGAAGATCTTATCATTCAGTCGAAATGCGCCATTGTGCCCGGCAAAATGTACGATTTTTCAAAGGAACACATTTTGTCTGCCGTAGACGGCAGCTTAAAGCGCCTTGGCACGGATTATCTTGACGTTTTGCTTCTGCACCGTCCGGACGCTTTAATGGAGCCGGAAGAAGTAGCGGAAGCCTTTGACGAGCTTGAAAAGAGCGGCAAGGTGCGCCACTTCGGCGTCTCCAACGAAGACCCGTACACGATGGAACTTTTGCAGAGCGCTTTGCATCAACCGATCTGCGCAAACCAGTTGCAAATGAGCCTGACAAATGCCACGATGATCGCGCAGCCGATGAACACAAACATCTGCGACGGCTTAAACCCGGTGCTCGATAACGGCGTGTTGAACTACTGCCGCCTGCACAATATCACCATTCAGACGTGGTCGCCGTTCCAGTACGGCTTCTTCGAGGGTGTTTTCATCGGCAGCGAAAAATACCCGAAGCTAAACGCAAAGCTCGACGAGTTGGCGGAAAAATACAACGTGACAAACACCGCCATAGCGCTTGCGTGGATTCTGCGTCACCCTGCAAAAATGCAGGCCGTAACAGGCACCATCAATCCAAAGCGCCTGCGCGACTGCGCCGCCGCGCTTGACATTACGCTCGCGCGCGAAGACTGGTACGCGCTGTACCTTGCAGCGGGCTACCGTCTGCCGTAAACTTTCGCTTGACAAATGCGCCGCGCTCCCGTAAAATATGGGTATAAAAGGGAGTAGCAAACAGAAAATATCTGTAATGTATGCGTCAGCACGACGGTTCCCCCGTCCGTATACGTTGTAATCTGCGAGACTTTTATCATGCCGCGGCAGGATAAAAGTCTCTTTTTTATTTTCTTTCGGAGACAAGGATTTTGCAAAGGCGGCAAAAACATCCGAGAGGAAGGTATGAAAATGAACTTTTTAAGCGAGCTTTTCGCGAACGTGGGCAATGTGACGTGGCAGCACGCGGTAATGTGGTGCATAGGCGGCGTGCTCATCTACCTTGCCATCGCGAAAAAAATGGAACCTGCGCTGCTTTTGCCCATCGGCTTCGGTACAATCCTTGTCAATCTGCCGCTTTCCGGCGCGGTGACGCAGGGCGAAGAAGTGGGCGTACTGACGTTATTATTTGACAGCGGCATTGCAAATGAGCTTTTCCCGCTGCTCCTCTTCATCGGCATCGGCGCGATGATTGACTTTGAGCCTCTGCTCTCAAACCCGAAGCTGTTTTTATTCGGCGCGGCGGCCCAGTTCGGCATTTTCTTCACGCTGAGCATGGCGCGGCTGTTTAACTTTGACCTGCACGACGCCGCCTCCATCGCGATCATCGGCGCGGCGGACGGTCCGACCTCCATTTTTGTCGCGAACGTCCTGAATTCGCAGTATATCGGCGCCATCACCGTAGCGGCATACTCGTATATGGCGCTTGTGCCCATTGTGCAACCGCCGGTCATCCGCCTGCTGACGACCAAAACCGAGCGGCGCATCCGTATGGCGTACACGCCCGGCTCTGTCTCAAAAACAACCAAAATTCTGTTTCCTGTCCTCATCACGGCTGTCGTCGGCATTGTGTCCAATCGCTCGGCGGCGCTTATCGGCTTTTTGATGTTCGGCAATCTGCTGCGTGAGTGCGGCGTGTTAAACAGCCTTTCGGATGCCGCGCAGAACGTGCTGTCCAACTTGATCACCCTGATTCTCGGCATCACGATCACCGCACATATGACAGCGGCGGAATTTTTGCGCGTGGACACGCTGCTTATTTTAGGACTGGGTCTCATTGCATTCGTGTTTGACACCGTAGGCGGTGTACTGTTTGCGAAAATCATGAACCTGTTTGTCAAGAATAAAGTCAACCCCATGATCGGCGCGGCGGGCATTTCGGCGTTTCCGATGTCCGCACGCATTATCCAAAAAATGGGACAGCAGGAAGACCCGCAGAACTTCCTTTTGATGCACGCCGTAGGCGCCAACGTCTCCGGCCAGATTGCGTCTGTCATCGCAGGCGGCATCATCTTAAACATGATCCATTAAGGAGGATAACGTATGTTCAATGTTCCCGCATTTTTAGACAGCTTACAGTATATGGCAAAAGGCATGACCGGCGTTTTCCTTGTCATTGCCGCAATCATTTTGAGCATTTACCTCTTAAACCGTGTGTTTAAGGCAAAGTAAAATGGATCAGGAGCGCAAAAGATAAGTTTGTCCTCGTCGGCTTCAAAGAAGCCGAGTGGACGAAAAGGATGAAAAAGGGATGCGTGCTGTCAGACAAAATTCCTTTTTCGAACCATGAGCAAGCGCCGCAGAGTTTCCGTTCTCTGCGGCGCTTGTTTTTTACGGTTTTTCTTTCGGCTTTGCGATGGCGGCCATCAGGCAGCTGAAGAAGACGGCTGCGCCAATGCCGGCGGCACCGGCGGTGATGCCGCCCGTGAACACGCCGAGAATGCCTTTTTCTTTTACGGCGGCTTTTACACCCTCGCTTAAAAGATATCCGAAGCCGCTCAGCGGCACGGTGGCGCCGCAGCCCGCGAAATTCACGAGCGGTGCATACCACCCGAGCGCACCCAAGATCACACCGCCCGTGACGTAGGCCACCATGATTCTGGCCGGGGTGAGCTTTGTCAGATCGATCAAAAGCTGACCGACCACACAGATTGCCCCGCCGACTACAAACGCCCTTACATATTCCATGTGAAAATCCACGCCTTTCGTTTTATACGTTTTCTTTGGGTTATTCTGTGCGGAATAACCCAAATTATGACGCGCAGAATAACTGTGCAACGTTAAAACAAAAGGAGAGTGCAGCATGAAAAAAATCGCATTTTTTGATACAAAACCGTATGACCGCACGTGGTTCGACATTCTAGCGAAGCACTATGAAATCGCGTACTTTGAAGAAAAGCTGAACCGCCACACGGCGACGCTGACAGACGGCTTTGACGCCGTGTGCGCCTTTGTGAACGACCGTGTGGACGCGGCCGCCATTGACCGCATGCACCGCTGCGGCGTACAGCTTTTGGCACTGCGCTGCGCGGGCTTCAGCAATGTGGATATGCAGGCAGCAGCGGGCAAGCTGCGCGTGGTACGCGTGCCCGCCTATTCCCCACACGCCGTTGCGGAGCACACCATGGGGCTTTTATTGACGTTAAATCGCCGTTTGCACCGCGCCTACATCCGCACGCGCGATTTCAACTTCAGTATTGTGGGTCTGACGGGCATAGACCTCTACAAAAAGACCGTCGGTATCATCGGCACGGGGCGCATCGGCCGCGCATTTGCGGAAATCTGCCGCGGCTTTGGCATGCGCGTTTTGGCATATGACAAGTACCCTGCGCCGGACTTTGAGTACGTTTCGCTCGATACACTCCTGCGCGAAAGCGACGTCATCTCCCTGCACTGCCCGCTCAGTGAAGAATCCTACCACATGCTCGACCGCGAAGCGTTTGCCAAAATGAAAAAAGGTGTGTTTTTATTAAACACCTCGCGCGGCGCGCTTATTGACAGCGAAGCGCTTTTGGACGCATTGAATAACGGCACCTTGCGCGGCGCGGGACTGGACGTTTACGAGGAGGAGGCGAAGTTTTTCTTTGAAGACCATTCCGACACCGCCGTACAGGACGACACTTTGGCGCTGCTCATCTCCCGCCCGAACGTCATCTTAACGGCGCACCAGGCGTTTTTGACCGAAGAGGCATTGTATAATATTGCGGAAGTGACAGTGCAGAACCTCGATGATTTCTTTGCCGGAAAGCCGCTTAAAAACGAAGTGTGTATCCGCTGTGCAGGAAATTGACCTGCCGCGAACGCACACTTTTCAACCGCTTTTTACTTTTCTGTGGAAATCAGGGCTTAATATTCCAAGCCGTACGGCCAATCGACCAAGCTGCCGATGTCGTAAATATGCGTATAGCCGTAGGATTCGAGCTTCATCGCCGCCATAAAGCTGCGGCGGCCGCTCTTGCAGTAAACAAGAATCGGCGTATCGAGCGTGGGGATCTTTTCCTCCGCGGTGTCTTCGTCAATGGTATCCACCGGGAAAAGCACGGCATTTTCGGCGTGGCCCGTGATGTATTCGTCTTCGTCGCGCACGTCCAAGATCACGCAGTTCGGCTCGGTATCGATGATATGCTTTGCTTCCTGAAACGAAACCTTTTTATATGATTCTTCCATGGCATTCCTCTCGTCTTCACTGAAAAGCCCCGGGGCAGGTGCTCCGGGGCTTTGTTACGGATAAACTTAACTTAGATCTGAACCTTCTTGATAATCTCCTTGAGGCACTCAGAGCTATGTACAAGCGCGGCATGCTCGCTCTCGGTCAGCGGCAGGTTGAGCTTATTCACAACACCCTTGTGGCCGACGGTGGTGAGCAGGCTCAGGCAGACATCGCTGATACCGTATTCGCCGTTCAGCATGGTAGAAACCGTCATGTTGGTATCGATGCCGGAGAGGATGCACTTTACGATATGGCAAACGGAAATGGAAACCGCATAGAACGTTGCGCCCTTGCGCTTGATGACGTTGCCGCCGGACTTGCGCATGTAATCCTCAACGTCCGCATAGTTGAGCGGCGGAATCAACATGCCGTCGGTGTTTTCCATAGCCTTCTGGTATGCGTTTGCCGGAATGTTGGAGATGTTCGCAACGGACCACGGCACGAAGGAGCTGTCGCCGTGCTCGCCCAGAACGTAAGCGTGTACGTTCTGCTGGTTAATCTGGTAGTACTCGGAGAGACGTGCACGCAGACGAGCGGTATCGAGGATGGTACCGGAACCGAGGATGCGGGACTCCGGAATGCCGGAGCACTTGCAGAACGTATAGGTGAGGATATCGACCGGGTTGCTGACGAACAGATAGATTGCATCCGGTGCGTACTTCGTGATGTTCGGCGTGATGCTCTTGATGATGTTGACGTTCGTCTGTGCGAGATCCAGTCTGGTCTGGCCGGGCTTACGGGCAATGCCGGACGTGATGATGACGATGTCGGAATCCTTTGCGTCTTCATAGCTGCCCGCGTAAACGGAACATGGCGTGCAGAACGGAACGCCCTGACGGATGTCCAGGGCCTCGCCCTTTGCCTTTTCCTCGTTGATATCGATCATGACAATCTCGGAAGCAATGCCCTGCACAGTGAGGGTGTAAGCGATCGTGGAGCCGACGCTGCCGCTGCCGATAATGGTAATTTTATTCATAGTTCAAACCATCCTTTTTTCAGTATAGTTGCAGAATTTTGGATTATCGCTTTGATTATAGTATATTCAGGGGAATAAATCAAGTAATTTTCGGCGTTTTGGGCGCATTCTGCGGGCTTTTGGGGATTTTGTCAAAGCTGTGTCAAGCCCGTGCGAAAAAGTGAACAACATGCACGGACACCGCAGTCGTATGGCAAAACGCGCATGTCTTTGTGGCGCTTTTTATTTATTGTAGACCTTTTCCATGACGTAGGCAATGTTCGCGATGCCGCCGTCCTCGCGGTGGAACATGCCGTCAAACTTGCGGGCATAGAGAAATTTGCGCCCGAGGAACTCCGTTTCGAACCGGTCGTCGTCATCGCTTAAAATCTCCTCGCACAGTATCAGCGCTTCGTCTACGATGTACGCCGGAACAGCCTGCAGACCGTGACCGCCGTAAAACTTGTCGATGCCCTTAAGATATGTCGCAAGGTGGTCGAGGCTTTTCGCATACGTCTCGACCGTTGTGGAGCACGGCAAACCGAGCAGTGTGTTCGCGTTGCAGGCGTCGCCGGAATACAGAACGCGGCGGGCACGGTCCAGATAGACCATGGTTCCCACGGTATGACCCGGCACGGCAATGGCCTCAATCTGCACGCCGCCGAGGTCGAACACGTCGCCGTCGTAAACAGGCAGCGTCTTCACTGCGCACGGCGGCACAACGTCTTCCTTTTTGGGCACAAACGCCCCCTCCGGCTTGCCGCCGCCCATCACAAATCCGTAGCGCTTGTCGACGTCGCCGTGCTCGTACAAAAGCGCAACGTCCGCCGGGTTCACATAGCATTCCCCGTACTCAAACGATGCGCCAGCGTGATCCACATGTCCGTGCGTCAGCACAAGCGTAACGGGCAAATCGGTACATTCGCGTACAAACGCTTTCAAACTGCCTACGCCTGTAAGACCATCGATAAGCAGCGCTTTTTCACTGCCTTCAATCAAATAGCAAAGCTCGCCGCCCAGACCGCCGATCTGCGTAACATTGTCAAAAATCTTTCGGCTTGTAAAAAACTTGGACAAAATAAGCGCCTCCTCCGTAAATTTGCGGCTCTGCCGCCTTTTTATAAAGCGGCTGCCGTCTGCGCCGCTTTCCTGCGTTTTTCGCTTTTATTATACGATATCGTTAAAAAAATGTCTATAAGGAAATCTCGGCTTACGGGACTTTTTACATTGCATTTAAAACAGATTTTTATCATACGGAAGTACTTTACGGCCCTTCTAACGGTAAACCGCGCTTTTTATCTGCCGTTTTACGAAAAAAGGCAAAAAAGCTCTTGCATTTTCGGGGGCTATGTGGTATGATTATGTCTGCGTTATTGGAGTTCAAGGCGAATCTATGCCCACCAATACGGTTCAGGCGGTTTCGCCGTACTATAATCCTACGATCGAGGAGGTGTCTACTGTGCCCAACATCAAATCCGCTAAGAAGCGCGTTAAGGTCGCTGCCGCAAAGACCCTGCAGAACAAGATGATCAACTCTCAGCTCAAGACAGAGATCAAGAAGGCTAACGTTGCTATCGAGTCCAATGCTGCTGACAAGGCTGAGGCTGTCAAGGTCGCTGTTAAGAGAATCGACCAGGCTGCTGCAAAGGGTATTCTGCACAAGAATACGGCTGCCAGAAAGAAGTCCGCTCTCGATAAGAAGCTGAACGCTGGCGCGTAATTTTCCCAACATCGCAATGCATTAGACGACTGCTTTTGGGCAGTCGTTTTGCATTTTACGGCACTTTTTAAAGAGAATATGTAAGGCGGAAGCAGGCTTTTTCGGTCTGCTTCCGCCTTTTTGTTTTTGCTATGCCTCTGCACTTTTCTAACGACTTGCCACGCAAGTCGTTCAGGAAACCCATACGACTGGGTTTCCTACAATTTGAACGTCCCCCGGACGTTCAAATTTACTTTCCTAGTCTTTGGTTAGGCAAAAGGTATTTCGAGCTCTGCGGAGCTCGACCAAGGGCTCTGCCCTTGGATTCCGCAAGTTTTCTGAAGAAAACTTGACTAAAGACTTTACTCGTTCGCCCGTCGGCAGAATCTTCTTACCACAACGACTCAATAAATACCATGGCGTACAAAAAGATGCTGAACACAGTCGTTATCATGCCGATGGTAAGCCCGGCGACGGCAAGGCCTTTGCCCCGCTGAAAGCTCTTCTTAATCTGTGAAAGCCCCAATGTAGAGAACACGATGCCGAGGATTGACAGCGGCGGGAATACACACATCAGCACAAGCGCGACACACGAAAGTACAAAGCCCGCGACCGCGTAGCCGTTCATGCGGTTATTCATCGGCATCCCATACGGCCGGTAGGGCTGCACATACGGATTTTTCGGTTCTTCAAACTCCGAGTTCGGCGCAAGCTGTATTTTCGCTTCACTGCCGCAGTTTGGGCAACAGCGCATTGTTTCCGGGTACACGGTGCCGCATTCATAGCATTGTACCATTTCTCCACCTCATTTTTGCTCTTTTCCCCAGTATATCGGGTTTTAGTAGCCTTGTCAATGCCCGCTTCTGTCCGCGGCGGACGGGCAAAAATGACAAATTTGCCCATGTGCAAAGGATTTTACGATTTTATGAAAAAATCTTTAAATCTCTATTGACAATCATGTGATTATGTTGTATACTCTCATCATCACATGGAAGGAGATGAACAAAGTGGAGTGGACACTTCCCGGAACGGTGCTCTCCGTTGACGCAGACCGGCCGCAGGCGGCGGAGGAAGTTTTTTCTTCCCTGTTTTTAGCCGGCGGGCTGGTGCTTTCGCAGGTGACGCAGGTCACGGGGCTGGAGCCGTACATCATTCAAAACTGGGTGCGGCGCGGCTTTCTGGCACCGCCGAAGCAACGCAAGTACACGCGCCGCCAGTTGAGCCGCATCTTGATGATCAACGCGTTGAAAAGCACGCTTTCCATCGAGCAGATCTGCAAGCTTTTAAGCTACATCAACGGTGCGCTGGACGATGAGGGCGACGACACCATCGACGATACGGAGCTGTACGGCGCGTTCGTGCTGGTGGCGGGCAGCGTGCAGAAGCACGGCTTGACCTCGGAAAGCGAAATGAACCGTTTGATTGCGGACGGCCTTAAGGACTACAAAGAGTCGATCCCCGGCGCGAAGGAACGGATTGAACAGGCTTTGCGCATTATGATCACCGCGTGGCGCGCCGCGCAGCTGCAAACCAAAGCGCAGAGCATGATGAACGCGCTCTAAGTGAGAGTGCAGATTTTGAAAAAGGAGAAATTTATGTTTGAGGAATTCAAGGGCACCGGGATTCCCATCCCAACGCCAAAAAAGCCGAGCGGAGACTTTTTAAAGAAGCTACCGAAAATCGTGCTCATCGTCGTGATCGTCCTCGTACTGCTCGCCGTTGTGGCAAGCTCTTGGTACACCGTGAACGACAAGGAGCAGGCCGTTGTGACCACATTCGGCAAGGTGACGGACATTACGGATGCCGGCTTCCACTTTAAGCTGCCGTTCGGCATTCAGAAAGTGGAAAAGGTCAACGTGAATGTCTACCAGAAGCTCGAGCTCGGCTACCGCAGCGTCGGTTCCGCCGATAACTTTGACATCATCGAAAGCGAAACGAAAATGATCACCGGCGACTACAACATCGTCGACGTGGAGTTCTTCGTGGAGTACAAGGTCAGCGACCCTGAAAAGTACCTCTACGGCTCGTATGACCCGGAAACGATTCTGCGCAACCTGCTGCAAAGTCAGGTGCGCAACGTGGTCGGCTCCGAAGCCGTGGACGCCGTTTTGACAACCGGCAAGGAATCCATCCAGATGCGTGTCAAAGAGCTTGTATCCGAAATTTTGCAGGAATACGACATCGGTTTGACGCTTGTAGACGTAAAAATTCAGGACTCCGACCCACCGACCGATGAGGTCACGGAAGCGTTTAAGGCCGTGGAGACCGCAAAGCAGCAGGCAGAGACCGTGCGCAATGAGGCGCGCGCCTACCAGAACGCACAGCTCCCGCAGGCGGAAGCCAAAGCCGACGAGCTGCTGCGTAACGCCGAATATTTGAAGCAGAAGCGCATCAACGAAGCGACGGAGCAGGTCGCGATGTTCGAGGCCATGTACAAGGAGTACAGCCAGAACCCGGGCATCACGCGCTCCAGAATGTACTATGAAGCCATTTCCGAAGCCCTGCCGGACGTGAAGGTATATATCGATACCTCCGGCGAAAACGGCGTGCAGAAGGTGCTGCCGCTTGAAAGCTTCACACAGGGCGATGTGACTACGACCGCCCCCGAAAAAGGAGAAGAATAACCGATGAAAAAGAAAACCGTGATCCTCTTGGCCGTGCTTATACTGGCGGCTGTGTGCCTCTTTAATTCCGTGTACACCGTGGAGGAAAACGAATACGGCTGCACCGTGCGGCTCTCTAAAATCATCTCGACGACCGATGAGCCGGGCCTGCACTTTAAAGTGCCGTTTTTGGACAGCGTGAAGTCCTTCCCGAAAGCCACCATGCTGTATGATATTCCGCCGAGCGAAGTGCTGACCGCCGACAAGCAGAACATGACCGTGGACTGCTACGTGCTGTGGAGCGTCTCCGACCCGCTGAAATTTTACCAATCGCTCGGCAACACGAGCGTTGCCGAGGAACGCTTAAACGCGCTGACCTACAACGCCCTCAAAACCGTAATGGGCACGCTTTCGCAGTCAAACATCATCAATATGGACGACGGCGCAGCGCGAAACGACATTTACGAGGGCATTACCACAAGCGTCGATACGCTTGCCGCAAACTACGGCATCAAGGTCGAGGACGTGAAAATCAAGCGCTTTGACCTGCCGGAGGCAAACGAAAGCGCCGTTTATGCCCGCATGATCTCCGAACGCCAGCAGATTGCGGAAAAATACACCGCAGACGGCAACTACGAAGCATCGCTCATCCGCAATGATGTTGATAAGCAGGTGAACATCATTGTCTCGAACGCGGAGGCCGAAGCCGCAAAATTGCAGGCCGAGGGCGAAGCCGAATACATGCGACTGCTCGGCAAAGCGTACAATACCGAGGATAAGCAGGAGTTCTACAAATTCACGCAGGCGCTTGAAGCCTTAAAGAGCACCTTAAACGGCGACGAGAAGACCATTATCTTAGGCAAGGATTCGGACTTGGCACAGATTTTGACGAATCCGTAAAGCCTGATAGCCACCCCGGCAAAACCGGGGTGGCTATTTCCATATAAACGAGAACGGCACAGCCCGGGAGGAAGCCCAAGGCTGTGCCGTTCTCTATTCAAATCACATAGGAGTCTTATGATCTCAAATTATTCATCGAAGATGGAGACGATCTCGCCGTCTAAGATGCGGTTCATGTTCTTCACCGCGCAGAAGTTGCCGCACATGCTGCACGTGTCTTCCTTCTCCGGGCGGGAAGATTCGCGGTAGCGGCGCGCCTTTTCGGGGTCGATTGCGAGGTCAAACATCGCGTTCCAGTCAAGCTTCTTTCTGGCAACCGCCATTTCGTTGTCCCAATCCATCGCGTGCGGAACGCCCTTTGCGATGTCAGCCGCGTGCGCTGCAATGCGTGCCGCGATGATGCCCTCCTTCACGTCGTCCACGTCCGGCAGGCGCAGGTGCTCTGCGGGCGTGACGTAACACAGGAACGATGCGCCGTTCATGGCTGCCACCGTGCCGCCGATGGCGGAGGTGATATGGTCATAGCCCGGGGCGATGTCCGTGACGATCGGGCCGAGCACATAGAACGGTGCGCCGTGGCACAGCGTTTTCTGAATCTCCATGTTCGCCGCGATCTGATTGAGCGGCATATGGCCGGGACCCTCGATCATGATCTGCACGTCTTTTTCCCACGCGCGCTTGGTCAGCTCGCCGAGCGTGATGAGTTCTTCAATCTGCGAAGCGTCGGTCGCGTCCTGCAGGCAGCCGGGGCGGCATGCATCGCCGAGGCTGAGCGTCACGTCATATTCACGGCAAATGTCGAGAATTTCGTCAAAATACTGGAAGAACGGGTTCTCCTCGCCGGTCATTTCCATCCACGCAAAAATGATGGAGCCGCCGCGGGAAACGATGTTCATCAAACGGCGGTTGCGTTTAAACTTCTTCGCCGTCTCTTTATTGATGCCGCAGTGGATGGTCATGAAGTCTACGCCGTCCTCCGCATGCATGCGCACAATGTCAATCCACTCGCGCGCAGTGATTTTGCCGAGCGCCTTGTGGTAGTAAACGACCGCGTCATAGATCGGCACGGTGCCGATCATCGCCGGACACTCGTGCGTCAGCTTGCGGCGGAACTTCTGCGTATCGCCGAAGGAGCTGAGGTCCATAATGGCCTCCGCGCCCATTTCGACCGCATGATTTACTTTTTCAAGCTCCATGTTAAGGTCGGTGAGGTCGCGGGACGTGCCGAGATTGACGTTGATCTTCGTCTTCAGCATGGAGCCGAGACCGTTCGGCTCTATGCATGTATGCACCTTATTGCACGGGATGATAACCTTGCCCTCCGCCATGAGCGCCATGAGTTTTTTCGGCTCCAAGTGCTCTTTTTCGGCAACTTTCGCCATTTCCGGCGTAAAAATGCCCTTGCGGGCGGCATCCATCTGTGTTGTGTATTCCATTTTCTGTTCCTTTCCTAATGCGTGTTTCGGAACAAAAGAAAAGGGCATGTGATAATGACACATACCCGGATATTTCCGTTCCCTACGTTGGCATTATCCAAATCAGGTTATTCGGGTCGAGGGTCACACCCTCCTCTCAGCCCGTATACGAGCACCCCGTTTATTATTTTTTTGCGTTTTCCGCGTACTTACTCTACCACGCCAAGTGCGTTTTGTCAAGATTTTGCCTGTGTTCTCGGCTTAGTGTCCGTGCACGTTGATCTCTTTCTCGCTCAATTTCGAATAAATAAGCTGCTGTCCGGAATAAAGGCTGAAATAGCCCGAAAACAGGAAGCTTACAAGCGCCGCGATCATGCAGAACAGTGCGCTTTCGCCGCCGAAGAGCTCTACGCTGAGCAAAATTGTCGCAATGGGGCAGTTCGTCACACCGCAGAACAGCGCCGCTATGCCGATGGCCGCGCCGAACGCGGGACTCAGACCGACAAGCAGCGCCAGCGTACCGCCGAGCGTGGCACCGATGAACAGCGTGGGCACGATCTCGCCGCCTTTAAAGCCTGCGCCGATCGTGATGGAGGTAAAGATTATCTTGAGCAAGAATGCCTCGGGACGCACGACGCCCTCTTCAAAAATGCGCTCGATGACGTCCATACCGCCGCCGTTATACGCGCGCGTACCGACAAGCAATGTGAGCAAAATCACCACAATGCCGCCGACCGCCGCGCGGAGAAATTCGTTTTTAAAAAGCTTTTTGAAGAGCTTTGCGCCGCTGTGCATCGCCCAGCAGAACAGCATACTGGCAATCGCACACAAAATGGCGATGACGAGCACACGCCACATTGTGGAAATGTCAAATGCCGGGACATTTTCGACGAGAAAATGCTCCGGGGCAACGCCCATAACCAGCGCCAGTGCATAGGCAGACGCAGAGGACACGATGCACGGGAACAGCGCCGAGGTGCAGAAGCGGCCGACGCTGACGACCTCTATCGCGAAGACACATGCCGCCATCGGCGTGCCGAATACCGCCGCGAACACGCCGCTCATACCGCACATGGTGAGAATGTGGCGGTCTTCCTCATTTAAACGGAACAGCTTGCCGAAGAACGTCGCCACGCTTCCGCCGATTTGGAGCGCCGCGCCCTCGCGGCCCGCGGAGCCGCCAAGCAGGTGTGTAATCGTTGTGCCGAGGAAAATGGCCGGCGCAAGCAAAATGGAAACACCTTTATTGCTGCGTACACCCTCGAACACCTCGTTCGTGCCCACGCCGGAAACGCGGCAAAGTTTATAAACGCCCACAATGGCCAAACCGCCGACGGGCAGCAAATATAAAAGCCATGGGTTAGCGCCGCGCATGGCCGTTGCCCACGCAACGGATTTTGCAAACAGCGCGCCGACGAAGCCGCCAAGCCCGCCGACAAGCAAGCCTAAAACGCCCCACCGCAAAAACGCCGCAATGTACGCCCACACGTTTTCCGCAAGCGAGCGAATTTTCTCTTTGTTCTCCATTGTTCTGTCCTCTCAATTTAACGAATAAAGTCTTTCTTCAAGTTTTCTTCGAGAAAGCTTGAAAGCGCTGTTACTTTCTCACAAACAAAACGCCCAGCGTGTTCGGGCCGCAGTGACTCGAGACCGTGCAGCCGGCATAGGTCTCCAACACCTCGTCGAAGCCGCCGCATTCCTTGATGATTGCTTTCACATTCTCCACGATCTCCGGCGCACAGCCCGAGTGCGTGATGAAAATGCGATTTCGTCTCAAATCGTCTCTGCCCTGCAAACGCTCGCGCACATACTGTGCAATGCAATTGTCGATCTTGCCGCGGTACTTTTTGCCCACGCCCATTTTGCCGTCCTTCACTTCAATGCACGGCTTTAGCTTCAATAAATTCGCGCCGAGCGCCGCCAAGGTAGAGCATCTGCCGCCCTTTTGCAGATAGAAAAGCGTATCGATGACAAAGCTCGCCTCTACTTTTTTCGCCATTTCGCGCATGAGCGCGGCAATCTCTTTGGGGTCCTCGCCCTTTTCCGCACGCTCTGCGGCATCCAAAACGAGCAGCGCGATGCCCGTGGAAAGATTGCGGGAATCGACCACATACACGTTTTCAAACTCCGCCGCAGCGGTGCAGGCGTTCTGGTAGCAGCTGGAAAAATCACTGCTGATATTAAAATGGATCACCGCGTCGTAATTTTCCCTGCATTTTTTGAAAAATGCTGTGTAATCGCCCACGTTCACGGCAGCAGTGCGGCACACGCCCTTGCCGGAGCGCACGTAGTCGAAGATCTCCTGCGGCGTGATGTCCATGCCGTCGCGACAATTCTGCCCGCCCTTTTCAATGTACAGCGGCGTAATGCCGATATTATACGTTTCGATAAGCTCCGGCGACAGATCGCATGTGCTGTCCGCCGAAATTTTAATCCTCATTGCAGAATTCTCCTCTCCGCTTTCGATTCGTTTTACGGTGTTTATGTTGTTTCAGTATACAACAGCCCGCGCTTTTTTTCAAGATTTCGCACCGTTTCCGGCATGATTTTTCCGTCTCTTTCATAAATTTTAAGACATTCTTACATTGCGCAAAAACGCTTGCATCTAAAGAAATTTTTCGCTACAATAAAATCACAAAACAAAGATGAGAGGAGACCGTATATGCAAGGTCAAAATTACAATCCCTACACCGGCGCACCGCTTTCCGGCATAGATCCGCCCGCCGGTTATCCGCAAAAAAGCCGTATCGCAGCCGGACTGTTCGGCATGCTGATGGGCACATTCGGCGTACACAATTTTTACCTTGGCAATACACAGCGCGGACTGATCCGGATTTTGGTCGCTACGCTCGGCGCGCCGCTCACCTGCGGTCTTTCCACCGTTGCCGTGTGGGTCTGGAGCCTTGTTGAGGGCGTGCAGATCTTAGAAGGCAAGATCAAAATGGATGCAAACGGCATCAAGCTGAAGGACTGAGAAAGGAGATCTTTATGACAGACGAAAAAAGCACCCGGAGCACCACCCCGGAGACCGCAAAGCCGGAGCCGACCTTGACGAATCCCGTAGAGCAGAGCTTTGCCGAAGCCGAGCGCCTTGCGGAGCAGGCAGAAGCCGCCGCAAAAGACGAACCGTGCTGCGATATGCCGAAAGCCGAAGAAGCTGCTCCGGAAGCACCGAAAACGGAGGTGCCAACGCCGCCGCAGTATCAGCCGCCGCAGTACACCTATGCGGCCTACACCGCACAGCCGCAGCAGCCCACCCCGCAGGAGGGTGCGGGCGACTACCGCCCCCCGCGCTACACGGAGCAGTACCAGGCGAACGCCAATAATGCAAATTATAACAACCCGCAGCAAACCTACTACGCCCCGAACGGCCAGCCGCAGTATGGGCAGAACTACGCACAGCCGTATGACCCGCCGCAGGGCACCAAAAGCCGCATTGCAGCCGGTGTGCTCGCCATTTTATTCGGTGTGTTCGGCGTGCACAACTTCTACATCGGCAAAACGGGCCTTGGCATTGCACAGCTTGCCATCACCGTTTGCAGCTGCGGCACGCTTGCCATCGTCTCCGAGATTTGGGGCATCATAGAAGGCGTGCGCCTTTTGCAGGGCACAATCTACACGGACGGTCACGGCATGAAGTTTGTTGACTGAGCTTGATTTTATACCATTGACTAAAATTTCAAAACAGCAAAACCCGATGCAGCCGAATCCAGACTGCACCGGGTTTTCTCTGTTCTGTTATGACGATATAAACGCGTTTCTTATTTGACCGGCAGCCAGACACGCATCTGGTTTTCGCCGCGGTTTGCCCATGTGTAATACGGGATAAGGCGGATCGTCTTTTCCACAAATTTCGGAGCCTTTGTGGAATACAGCGTGTCGATGTCTTGCTGTGCGCAGCCTGCGATCTCTACGGGCACAATGCCGCCGAGTGTTTCGGGCTCGAAATCGAGCGCCTTCGGCTCTGCACCGGCTTTGACATACAGCGGCAGCACCTTGCCGTTATCGACTTCCTCTGCGCAGTAGACGAGCGCGCCGCGCTGTACACACACCTTGCCACTGTCCGCCGCGATCTTTGCGGAGGCGTACACAACGTGCGGGGTCATATCCATGGTGAGCGCAAGCGTATCACCGTCTTTCCATGTGCGGGTGATGTAAGCGTAACCGTCCTTTGTCACGGCGTTAAGGTCAACCGCTTCACCGTTTACGGTCAGCAAGCTCTTTTCGCTCCATGCCGGAATACGGATAGCGACCGTCGTTTCCGCTTCGCCCTTAATCGTATACTTTGCCGTGCCGCCGTGCGGGAAATCGGTCTCGCAGGTGAGCGTGATGCCCTTTTCGGTCTTCACCGTGCCGCCTGCATAGAGGTCAATGAAGAACGTGTCTTCATTTTCGCTGTACGCATAGGAGCCGAAGGAAGACACCATGCGCGCCACGTTCGGCGGGCAGCATGCGCAGGCATACCACTGCGGGCGGGTGGGCAGCACTGCGCGGTGCGTGACGGCCTTGCCGGAAATGCCCGGTACGACCTCGAGCGGGTTCACATAGAAGAAACGCTTGCCGTCAAGCTGCATGCCGGCGAGCACGGTGTTGTAGAACGCGCGCTCCATCACATCGGCATATTCGCCGCGGTGCTCGTTTTCAAGCATCTTCTTCGCGAAGAACATCAGGCCGATGGAGGCGCAGGTCTCGGCGTACACGGTGTCGTTCGGCAGGTCATAATCGACCGTAAAGGCTTCACCCATAAACGTGGAGCCGATGCCGCCCGTAATGTACATGCGGCGCTTTGTGATGCTCTCCCACAAATTGCGGCAGGCAGCAAGCAGTGTCTCGTCCTGTGTTTCCTTTGCGACGTCCGCCATGCCGGTGTAAAGGTACACGGCACGCACGGCGTGGCCCACGGCGTCCTTCTGCTCACGCACGGGCAGGGTGCTCTGGGTGTAGTCGGTATTCAGCTCCTCCGTGCCGTCCCAAACGTTCCAGCCGCGATTCTTTTTTTCTTCCACGAAATAATTCGGGGCCTGACCGCGCACGTCTACAAAGTGCTTTGCAAGCTCCTTATACTTTTCGTTGCCCGTGGCGCGCCACAGACGCATCAGTGCGAGCTCCACCTCCGGGTGGCCCGGGTAGGCGCGCGTGTTTTTCTTCATGAATTGCTCGTAAATGCAGTCTGCACTCTTCGACATGATGTCGAGCAGCTCGCGCTTGCCGGTGACCTCATAATACGCCACGGCAGCCTCCATCATGTGGCCTGCACAGTAAAGCTCATGTGCATCGCAGATGTTCGTCCACATTTTGTCGGGACACTTCACGGTGAAATAGGAATCGACATAGCCATCTTCGTGCTGGGAAGCGCCGTAGAGCTGAATGGTCTCGTCCACGGCCTTTTCAAGCTCCGGGTCTTCGCCCGCTGCAAGCGCATAGGCTGCCGCTTCGATCCACTTTGCGACGTCGCTGTCCTGGAACACCATACCGTAGAATTCGTCCGGCTTTACGTCCTTGCCCCTCAGCTTTTCAGCTGCAAGGCGGATATTTTCAATGGCGTGGCTCTTTTCGATACCCGGGATGGCGTCGTTCAGGATATTATACTGATACGGCAGCACCTCCTCGCGCACGAGTTTCTGCATTTTGCCGATGAAACCGTTATCGGCGGAAAAGAATTTTACGGGGATACGTTCGCTTTTCATCTTTGTAAACCTCCATCATAAACTTCAAGTTGTTCGTACATCTTTTATAGCACATTCAACCGGAGAATGCAACTGTTTTCGGAAAACTTTTATTTTGATACGGAAAGTTCATGAAAAACGGTTGCAATTTTCACGCGTTGCAGGTAAAATCAAACTATAAAATTTTTTCCGAGAAAATCGAACCAAAAAAGGATGCGTGCCGCATGGCCATAAAGATAAAAGGGAAACTTCCGCTTAAAATTTGCAGCGTGCTGTTCGTTTTGTACGGTGCAGCGTCGCTTGTGGCGCTTCTGCTGTGCCTCATCGACCGAAAATACGTGGAGGAATACGACCTTTCCGCTTACTTTAATTCCTCTATGCCGGTGCTGTCCGTTGCGGGCGCGATGCTTGTGCCCGTTTTGCTGCTCATTGCGGGGCTGATGGGCCACGCCCGTGCAGACCGCCCGAACAGCATGAAGCCGTGCTTTTTTCTGGGCCTTGCTACTGGCGTCATCATTCTTTTCAATGTTTTGTATGAAATCTTCACCGGCGATGCGCCGAATATGCCGGAAATCTGCACCTATATTCTCGACCTCGTTCTCCCCGTTCTCTACACGTTCTGTGCATGGCTGAACTGGAGGCACAAGGGAGACGACACGCCGAAAGCCGCAGATGCCGACCCCGCACCCGCTTCTAAATCCTGATCGTTCCCTTTAGATAAAAAACTCAAGCACGCAGAACTTTCGAGTCTGCGTGCTTTTCTTTTGGCTTGTTCGGTTTTTGAAAGGCGGTTCGTGACCGCCTTTTAGGAAACCCATGCAACCGGGTTTCCTACGGATTGAACGTCCTCCGGACATTCAATCCTACTTTCCTAGTTTTTTGTTAGGCAAAAAGATTTCGCTTTCTGAAGAAAACTTGACTAAAGACTTTAAACCGCCGTTGCCGCGGGCTCGTCAATTCATCAGCGCTTTATAGATTTCGCCTTTTTTGAATCCGGAGAGCTTTGCGGCCTCCTTAGCGGCGTCACTGGCGGAGCTGCCGTTTTCCATCGCTTTTTTTGCGGCTTCTACGGCATCCTCTAACGTCATTTCTTTCTGTTCTTCCGCCTTCGCACCCTCAATGACGAGCACAAATTCGCCCTTCGGGGCGTTCTGCTCGTAGTATTCGGCGGCTTTATACAATGTCGTGCGCACACACTCCTCGTGGATTTTCGTAATTTCCCTTACAAGCGCGATGCGTCTGTCGCCGAATACCTCCGCCATATCTCTTAACGTATACGGCAGCTTATGCGGCGCTTCGTAGAACACCATGGTGCGCACTTCGTTTTTGACGGACTCCAAGTGGTCCTTACGGCTCTTTTTATTGACGCTCAAAAAGCCCTCAAACGTAAATCTGCCCGTCGGCAGTCCCGATACCGCCAGCGCGGAAATGACGGCGCTCGGGCCCGGCACAACAAGCACCGGCACGTCGTGCTCGGCGCACAACGCCACAAGGTCTTCGCCCGGGTCGGAGATGGCCGGCATGCCGGCGTCGGAGACGATGGCGCACGTTCCGCCCGCCAAAATGCGGTCTACAATGCGCCCGCCCTTTTCGGCCTTGTTGTGCTCATAATAGCTTACAAGCGGCTTTTTAATGCCGAAGTGGTTTAAAAGCTTCATCGTGACGCGCGTGTCCTCCGCTGCGATGAAATCCACCGCCGCCAAGGTCTCCGCCGCGCGGGGCGAAAAATCCGACAAATTTCCGATGGGCGTGCCCACCACATACAATGCACCGCGAAGCAGTTTATTTTCTTCCATCTGCGCGTCCTCCCTCGTGACCGAATTTGTAATTCCCGTAAATTTCCAGCATTTCGGCGGAAAACCCGCCGTTTTCGTCTTCTATAATAAGTGTCGGCAGTACGGAAAGCCCCGGTTTGCCGCCGCGCCGCACTTCCAGTAAAAACAGAGACGGCGCGGCGTTTATCCTTTGCTGTACGAGCCGCAGCCTTTTCGGCTCTAAGCCGTAGCTTCTGAAAACATTCATTGCGTCCGCAAGGCGCTCCGGGCGCTGACATAGACAAAACCGGCCGCCGAAGCGCAGCACGTCTCTGCCCGCTTTTGCGACATCTTCAAGCGTGCAGGTGCACTCGTGCCGCGCGTTTTCCATGCGTTCGTCCGGGTTGCGCAGCCCCGCGCCCACGGCCTTATACGGCGGGTTACACGCCGCAAGATCTAACGTTGGGTGCGGAATGATTTTTTTGATCTCCCGTATATCCCCCCGAATGACCTCGATATTTTCTTCATACCCGTTTTCCGAAACGGAGCGCAAGGCCTGCGAAAACGCCTGCTCGCCGAGTTCCACCGCCGTGATGTGCCGTGGGGCGTAATTTGCCTGCCACAGAAGCGAAATGGTGCCGCAGCCCGTGCCGAGATCAATGCAGCGCTCTTTGTGTTTCGGCGCGGCAAAATGCGCCAGCAAAATGGTGTCCGTATTAAACGTGTGCTCGCGGCTGACGAGTACACGGCAGGCAGGCGCAAGCGGCTCCCAGTGCAGATTTTCCACAGGTTTTCTCCTTTTGGTTGAATTCTCACAAGCTTCCGATAAGCGTGGTCAAAAGTTTTTGATCGACCTTTTTTCAAAAAGGTCGCGGGGTCTTGGGGCAGCGCCCCAAATCGTCGTCCGCAGACGACGAAATCTTTTTGCCTGCCAAGAATCAGGACGGGAGAGGAAACAGTCCGGTGGACTGTTTCCTCGTGGGAGACCCAATTAGGGGGTCTCCCAAAAGGCGGCACCGCCGCCCTTTAATATCCGCAAGTTTTCTCGAAGAAAACTTGACTAAAGACTTTTAACAGCAAAAGAAAAAGGACTGCCGCTTGGGCAGCCCTCTCTTTTACGCAATGTCAGCGATTATGCCTGCTCCGGAGCGGAAACCGGGCAAGTGTCAGCGCAAGCGCCGCACTCGATGCAGGTATCAGCGTCGATCTCGTACTTGCCGTCACCCTCGGAGATTGCGGAAACAGGACATGCGTCTGCGCAAGCGCCGCAAGCGATGCAAGCGTCTGTAATTTTATATGCCATTTTAGGACACCTCCATGTATTTGATACCTACATTCTAACACAAATCCATGAAAATGCAAGCGAAAATTGCTTTTTTACAGATACGTAACAAAAGCCCGCCAAAATACAGGTACTTTTAGTTCTCCAGCTTCTTAAATTCCTCAATTTCCTTCTTATTCAGCTTGATCTGCCCGTCTTTCAGCACGCGTACGTCCTTCACTTTGTAGACGCTCGGCGCGGCGTCCGGGCTCTTATCGAGCCGCACGGTCAGTTTTCCGGTAAGCAGGTTCTGGTCGATAACAACGCCCTTGCCGTCCGGCGTAGAAACCACAGCGTTCACCTTCGGCGTGGTACGCAGCAGGTCAAGGTATGCCTCCTGCTCATATTTCAGGCAGCACATCAGTCTGCCGCATGTGCCGGAGATTTTCACAGGGTTCAGAGAAAGCCCCTGCTCCTTCGCCATTTTGATGGAGACCGGCTGAAAGCCGCCGAGGAACGAGCCGCAGCAGAACGGTCTGCCGCAGATGCCGAGGCCGCCGATCATCTTCGCTTCGTCGCGCACGCCAATCTGACGCAGCTCAATGCGCGTGCGGAACATGCCCGCAAGGTCTTTTACCAGCTCGCGGAAGTCCACACGGCCGTCCGCCGTGAAGTAAAAGAGGATTTTACTGTTGTCAAATGTGTACTCCACGTCGACAAGCTTCATTTCGAGTCCGCGCTCCGCAATTTTCTTTTCGCACTGCGTGAACGCATTTTTTGCTTTCAGTTCATTTTCCGCCACGCGGCGCAGGTCGTCTTTTGTCGCCTTGCGAATCACTTTTTTGAGCGGCTGCACAATGGAATCATCCGCAACATCGCGGTTGGCCATCGCCACTTCGCCGCACTCTACGCCGCGCGCCGTTTCTACAACGACGTGGTCGTCGGCGGAGAGCTTCTCGCTGTTCGGGTCAAAGTAATACACCTTGCCCATGTTCTTAAAACGAACACCGATTACTTCTGCCATATTTATATCCACAGCCCGTAAAGGGCTTCCTTTCTTTCCGGGAAAAATCCGTATTGTTATTTCGACAACACGGACGATTTTTATTTCAAAACAGGCTTTATTTGCCCGCAGTTTCTTTCATTTCGGCGCACAGCGCCGTTACAAGCAGCGCCATGTTCGCGTTTCGCCGCCAGTATTCCGTGTATTTTGCCGTCATTTCGCACAGCGCCATCAGCGCTTTTAAAGACAGCTTGCGTCTTAATTTGTCGCAGACCTCGCGCGCGGGCACCTGCACATTTACATTGTTTTTCAGCAGACATGCATCGCGCAGCAAAAGCTGCAAGCGTTCCATGCTTTCCGGGAATAAGGGCTTGTCTTTGATGAGCGGCGCGGTCGCCGCCAAAAGGTCATGCTCCGTGCCGGAAACGAGTGCGTTTGCAATGTCTTCCGCCATTTGCTCCGCTTTTGCGGCGCGGCCGTTTTCGCCGTCCGAAAGCATTCTGCCGATGTTGCCGCGGTGCAACGACGCAAGCTTTTCAGCTTCCTCCATGGGCATGCCGGTCTTGTTCTGCACGTAAACCGCCGCTTCGCTTTCCTCCGGCGGGCGCACGGTGAAAATCTGTGCACGCGAGCGGATTGTCGGCAGCAAAGCGTCCGCAGAAAGCACCGTAAAGATGAAAAGCGCGCCTGTCGGCGGCTCTTCAATGACCTTCAAAAGTTTATTCTGGGTGATCTCCGGCATGGGGTTTTCCGCAAAAATGCAGTAGACGTTGATATCCGCTTCCTCCGGCTTTTTGTATGCGTCGCGGATGACTTCATCGACGGATGCGACCGAAATCGTGTTTGATTTGCCGCTGCCCGTAACGATGCGGATATCCGGGTGCGAGCCTGCTTTTGCGCGAATACACGCCGGGCATACGCCGCAGGGCGCTAAATCGCGGTCTTCGCATGTGCAGACCGCCGCGCGGGCCAAAATCTGCGCCAATGTGCGTTTGCCAAGCCCCGCTTCACCCTGTAAAAGAAGAGTATGCGGCAGCCTGCGGCGCGAAAACGCCGCTGAAAGCGCCGTTTTCAGAGCCGCATTCCCCGCAAAACCTTCAAACTGCATTAAACCTTCTCAAAACGGTCTACGTTCAGCACGAAAATGGTAGAGCCGCCCACGGTGACTTCCACCGGGAAAGAGGAGTACATGCCCACATCCATGGTGGAGGTACTGGGCACAACCTGCGTTCTGCGGCGGGAATGCTTCGCGATGATACCGATGACTTCATCGACCTTTTCGTCTTCCACACCGGAGATGAAGGTGGTGTTGCCGGCCATCAGGAAGCCGCCGGTGGTAGCGAGCTTTGTGACGGAGAAGCCGCCTCTTGTCAGTGCGGAAGAGACCGCACCGCTGTCATCGTTGCTGACAATCGCAAGGATCAATTTCATAATATTTCCTCCTTATCGCGTTTTTTTAAAACGCATATTCGGTGTTTTTTGGAGATCAGCAAAGACAGGCTAAACGAACCGTTAAAAGCCCCTCTATTCATCGCTTTTCTCTCTATTTGTATTTTAACATCTTGTCGAAGAAAAATCTATACCTTTTTTGGCTTTTGGGCAATTTGTTTTGCAAAAACCTGCGGCGTTAAAACCAAAAGCGCCGGGACGTTCAAAAGCGCCATCAGGCCGTTAAACACATCACATACATTTAAAACGCCGAGAAACGGCGACATACACCCCAAAAAGCAGGAAAACGCCGAAAACGCCATGTATATTCTTTTTTCCGCCGCGCCTTTTTTCGGCAATAAATACAGTAGCGCGTCCATACCGTAGCAGCTCCACGCCAAAACCGATGCAAACGCGAAAAGCGCCACACATACGCCGGCAGAAAGCTCGCCGAACCGCCCCAAAACGAGCGAAAACACCGAAAGCGCCGCTTCCGGGGAAAAATCACGCACGGGTGACACCAGCATGCACAGCGCCGTGATTGTGCACAGCAGGATTGTGTCGATAAACACCTGCAAAGCGCCGAGTGTACCGATCTGCTCCGGGGTCTTGTTTTCCGTGCGGAACGTCGCGAATGTACCGCTGCCAAGGCCCGCTTCGTTTGTAAACACCCCGCGCGAAATGCCCTCACGCATGGCTAAAATCATGCCGCATACGCCGCCCGCACCGGCTTTCAGCGAAAACGCACCTTTCAGCATATTCCGCACCGCTCCGGGGATATGGCTTCCGCGCAGAAGGAGCACCGCGGCGCACAACGCCAAAAACAGCCCCGCCATGAACGGCACAAGCTTTTCCGTGACGCGCACGGCTTTCGGCAGGCCGCCGCGCACGCAAAGAAGCAAAAGCCCCGCAAATACAACGCCCGCAAGCACGCGCGGCACACCCATGGGCACCAGCACCGACGATGCCGCGCCGGTCTGCGCCATGGTGCCCATGCCGAGCGCCGAAAGCACACAGCCTGCGGCATAAATTTTTGCGCCGTGCCGCCCGAACGCCTTCTGCACATAGCCGATCGCGCCGGGGGCGTTTTTCGTGCCGAATTTTGCCGCCAAAACGCCCTCGGCATATACGGTCATCATGCCGAAAAACGCCGCAATCCACATCCAGACGACCGCGCCCGCGCCGCCGACCAGGATTGCCGCCGCAACACCCAGAATATTTCCCGTGCCGAGCGAGCCGGCAAGCGACGCCGTCAATGACTGAAATGCGGAAAATCCCCCGCAGCGCTGCGTGCCGCACAATGCCCCGCGCGTCATGCCCGGCAGCTTTGTCACCTGCATGAACCGCCCGCGCAGCGTGAACCACATGCCCGCAAGCAAAATCAAAAGCAGCACGTGCGGCCCCCACAAAACCGCTGTCAAAACACGGACAAACGCCGAAAAGCTCTCGTTCACAGCGCGCAGTTCATCTCAAGGTACGCACACACTGCGCGGGTAAGCGCTTCGGCAATCACGGTGATATTATTTCTAATCCACGCTTCGTCCTCGGCGTTGTCGTGGTACGCGATCTCTACGAGGACCGCCGGTGCGCTCGTTTTCGTGATCTCCGCAAGACGTGTCGTCGCCACTGTGCTCACAAGGTCGGGGTCGGGGTAAATTTTCCGCAGTTCATCGGCAATAAGCTCCGCCGCGCGCTTGCCGGAAGCGCTGTACGGATAATAGTACACATCCGGCCCGCGCAGCTTCCCCGCCAAATTTGACGGCCCGGCGTTCGAGTGCAGCGCCAAATGCAAATCGTAATTCCCGGCGTTCGATTCGCGTATCGCCTGCCCAAGCGACGTGTTCGGCGTGTTGCGCACAACGTTGATGCCGTTTTGCTCCAGCATGGGCACCATGTCGTCCGCGATGCGGTTCATCCAGTACTGCTCATCGCCCTCTGTCAAATACTTATTGTACGGCTGAATGGACGGGCTTAAATAGATTGTCGGCATAAGAACCCTCCTACATCATGCTTTCAAAATGTGTTCAAAAAACGACTCGCTGTTCACACCCGAGGGACGCAGGTAGCGGCCGAGGTAATATAAGCTTTCCGGGGCACGCGTAACGGTGCTGACACGCTCCTCACACGAAAGCGTGATCTTAAACCCGAGGTTTTTGATGATCTCCGGCTCTCCCTTACTCACTGCGCCGAACGGATACGCAAACAGAACGGGCTTACTTTGCAGGTTTTCTTCTGCTTTCTGCTGAAAAAGCGTCACGTCTTCGGTGAGAAGCTTCGTGTAGTCTTCCAGAGATTCCCCGGAAAGCTGCTTTGTGCCGAGCCGCGCACCGTCCGAGCTGTGCAGGTCATACGTGTGATTTGCAATTTCCACCACGCCGGAAGACTGCATTTCGCGCAGCATATCCCATGTGCAGTGCGCATAGTACGGGCTTTTGTCCGGCGTTTCGGTGTAGAGGTCGGCGTATTTTCCGATGGGCGAAAGCACAAATTTCATGCCGTACCGCTTTGCGGTGGGATAAGCGTATAAGTAGTTATTGTAATACCCGTCGTCAAACGTCAGCAAAATCGGTTTTTCAGGCAGCGCGGCGCCGTTTTCCGTGTAGTTTATGAGGTCTTCGGATAAAATTGCCGTATAGCCGTTTTCCGAAAGCCACTTAAAATCGCTTTCGAGCTCCTCCGGCGAAATGACGTATTTGCCAAGGCGCGACGCGTCGTCCATGACGGCGTGATACATGATGACCGGCACACGCACGCCGGGGTCCTCCGCCATGACCGTTAAGATCGCACCGAGCGCCCCGATGGTGCCGAGCGTCAGCGCTGCGGCCGCCGTTCTGCGCAGCCACGCGGGCAACAAGCGATAAAACGCACCGACGCTCGGCACACGATGCGAACGCAAGCTCAAAACACCGTACATCCCGATCCCTCCTTCGCGCTATGTATACGCGGAAAAAGATTTTCTTATGCAAAAAGCCGCCCCTGCCCGATCATGTACGTCGGTGCAAAGGCGACTTTCCGCTTGGCTTTTCTATTTTCAAATCACGGGAAGCTCTGCGTTTTCTTCCGGCATGTCGTCGTATTTTTCGGCGGCTGCCGCTTCAGTCTCTTTTTCTTCTTCCGCAGCAGGATTTTCAACGGATTTTTCCGTTTCTGTGGAAACTTCAGGCTCTGCTTCCGTCTCTTTTTCGTAAACCGGCTCTTCCGCCTTCGGCAGGTGCGACGAGAAGAAAGCATACAGATCTTCGTAGACCTGCGCACTGTTCATCTCGGTGATGAGCGCGTGGCGGATGCGCGGGTAAAGCGTCAGCTTCACGTCGTGCCCGGTCTTATTCAATTTATCAAACACACGGCGCACGCCCTTGCCCATATCGCCCACGGGATCGTTTTCGCCGGAGATGAGCAAAATCGGCAGGTCTTTCGGCACACGGCGGTACCACTGGTCGGTGTTGATGGCGTACAAAAGCGTGCCGAGGTCGATATACCCCTGCACCGTGAGCGGGAAGCCGCACAGCGGGTCGTTTACAAAGCGATCCACTTCCTCTTCCTTACTCGTCACCCAGTCGTAATTTGTGCGGTTGGGCTTGAATTTCTTGTTGTACGGGCCCGTGGCAATCTTCTCGAGCGACGGAATTTTCGCCCGTGCGCCCTTTGCCTTTTTCAGCATATTGAGGTACGTGCGCTCGGCCTTCCACATGGCAGTCGAAATGCCCGCGCTGGTACCCATGAATACCACTGCCGTGAGGGAGTTGCCGTAGGCGGCCGCAAATTCACGCGCGATGAACGAGCCCATGCTGTGGCCCATGAGAAAATACGGCAGCTCGGGATATTTTTCGCGCATGATGCTCTGCAAATTGCGCTGATCCTCGACGACATTATAGAGGCCGCCCTTTTCGCCGAAATGCCCGTAGAGCGCGCCGGAGGTCACACTGCGGCCATGGCCGAGGTGATCGTTGATGACAACGACAAAGCCGCGCTGCGCCATGTATTCGCAAAACGGTTTATACAACGCACTATGCTCCGCCATGCCGTGCGAAATCTGCAAAACAGCCTTCGGTTCGCCGTCCGGCTCATACAGGCGGGTGAAAATTTTGTTATGTGCCGTGCTGGAATCAAATGTAAATTCGGATACCTTCATGCAGCTTAATCCTTTCGGTTTGTGATTTTTATAGAAAAGTCAATTATCAAATAATAACCGTAAACACGCTCAGCGTATGCAGCACGCTGCCGGCTAAGACAAACAGGTGCCACACGGCGTGCATGTACGGCACTTTTTTGCCGAGGCCGTACAGCACCGCGCCTACGGTGTACGCCACGCCGCCCGCGATGAGGCAGTTTAATCCCACACCCGGCATTTTTGCCGCGACCGTGTTAAACGCCAGTACGACGACCCAGCCCATCATCAGGTAGCAGATCATCGAAACGACCTTGAATTTCTCCATATCGACGGCGTTTAAAATAATGCCCAGCACCGCCGCAGCCCACACGGCCGCGAACATGACGATGCCCTGCCTGCCCTCAATGCAGCACAGCGTGATGGGCGTATATGTGCCTGCGATGAGCAGATAGATTGTGCAGTGGTCGAGCACGCGAAACACCTTTTTCGCGCGGTTCACGTTTAATGCGTGGTAAAGGGTGGAGACCGTGTAGAGCAAAATCATTGTGCCGCCGAAAATGCTGACGCTGACGACGTTCACAAGACTCTTTTCGCAGAACCATAATAACATAACAAGCGCCGCCGCACCGAACAGCGCGCCCACACCGTGTGATACAGCGGAGAAGATCTCTTCCCCAAGCGAATACAGCGGCAAAGACAGCCGCATCCTGTCTTCCTTATGCCAAACCTTTCTTGCACCGTAACCGGCGTATGCCGTCTGCATATTCATACGTTTCACCCTTTCTCCGGGGACCTGCCCCGATTCTTTGTTTTAAAACTGTTTTTTATTTTTCTTTTATATGGTTTTCAATACCAGATATATTCATATTATAATCTGCGTGTTTCAAAATAGCAAGGGGGTATTTGTAAATTTTCTTCGCAGACGCCCCCAAAACTGTAATTTTCAGTCCATTTAGCGCTAAAAAGTCTATTCGGCTCCCTTATTGCACGCCCGCCGCACACGAAACTTATATTTTCTAACAAAATTTTTGCTCAACACGATTGACTTTTTGTATCTGTGATGTTAAAGTTAAATCGCCGTCATACTATCTATGGGTTCGGAAAGCCGTGTCTGTTTCCGGGCTCATACCGTAAAAGCCTGTGTGTTCATGGCGTTCGGCAGCGGGACACAAAACAAGCGGTTTTTGCGGCATACACGCTGTGAAGGGCTCGAAGCTTTGGCTTCGACCCGTTTTTCTGTGCCGATGCTAAACACCCGGCACAGTGTGAGGTGCGCAAAAAGATGTCCATACCGTCGGGAAACCGCGCGGGCAAGAAGCAGCTTGAGGTGTGGCCGACTTCTCCTTTTTTGTTTAGACAAAATGTGCACCGGAAAGGCAACCGGTATATTGTGAAAAAGGAAAAACGCACGACCATTCTGCGGTTTTACTCCTTTACAAAGGGACTGCGCCACAATTTTGTGCTGGCGCTGCTCACCATGGCGATCTCGGTCTTCGCCGGGTACATGACACCGCAGATCATCCGCGTGACGGTAGACTCCGTCATCAACGACTCCCCGTTCAACCTCCCCTCGTTTTTGGCAACACAGATCGAAAACATGGGCGGGCGGGATTTCTTACGTCAAAATCTCATTCTATGCGCCTTGGCGTCGCTTTTGTTCGCGGTGCTCGCGGGCATTTCCACGTACCTTTCGCGCATGAATATGGCAAAGGGCTGCGAGGGCACCGTGACGAAGATCCGCAACACGCTGTTTTCGCACATTCAGCGCCTGCCCTACGCATGGCACAACAAAAACCAGACCGGCGACATCATCCAGAGATGCACGCAGGATGTCGACCTCATTCACAACTTTATCAATGACCAGATGATGGAGCTTGTGCGCGTGGTGTTTCTCATCGTCGTCTCACTCGCCCTGATGTTCTCCATGAACGCAAAGCTCGCGCTTATCGCCTTTATTTTTATCCCGATCGTCGTGGGGTATTCCATGATCTTCTTCGTCATCGTGGGAGACCGCTTCCGCATTGCGGATGAAGCTGAAGGCAAGCTGACCGCCATGGTGCAGGAAAACCTGACCGGCGTGCGCGTGGTGCGCGCGTTCGGCCGCGAGCGTTTTGAAAAAGATAAATTCAATAAGCAGAACGACCTCTTCTCCGACCTCTGGGTACGCCTCGGCCACGTGATGGGCGTCAACTGGGGCATCGGCGACCTGCTTTCCGGCATTCAGGTGTTGACGATCATCGCCTCCGGCATCGTGTTCGTCGTGGACGGCGCCATCACGGAGGGCGAATACCTCGCGTTCGTCGCGTACAATTCCATGCTTGTGTGGCCTACACGCAGCCTCGGTCGTCTTTTGAGCGAGCTTTCAAAAACCGGCATCAGCTCCAAGCGTATTTTTGAAATTCTCGACGCGGAGCCGGAAAAGGATGCGGAAACCCCCGTTACTCCGCCCATGGACCGCGACATTGTGTTTAAGCACGTCAACTTCTCCTACGGCACTTCCGGCGAAGTGCTGCACGACATTGACCTCAAAATTCCCGCAGGCACCACGCTCGGCATTTTGGGCTCCACGGGCAGCGGCAAAAGCACGCTGACCTACCTTTTAGACCGCCTATACGAGCTGCCGGAGGGCTCCGGCGAGATCACCATCGGCGGCGTGGATATCCGCAACATCGCGCTTTCGCACCTGCGCGGCAATATCGGCATTGTTTTGCAGGAGCCGTTCCTGTTCTCAAAGAGCTTTAAGGACACCATTTCGGACGGTTCCAATCGCCACGATATTGAAAGCGTGCGCAAGTATGCCCGCCTTGCCGTCATCGACGACACCATCGACCGCTTTGCCGAAGGCTACGATACGCAGATCGGCGAGCGCGGCGTGACGATCTCCGGCGGTCAGAAACAGCGCGTCGCCATCGCCCGTATGCTCATGCAGAACACGCCGATCAAAATTTTCGATGACTCTCTTTCCGCCGTGGATATGGAAACCGACGCGAAGATTCGCGAATCCATCAACAAAAACGTGCGCGGCACAACGATTTTGATCGCCCACCGCATCACGACCATCATGAATGCCGACCAGATCATTGTCATGGATAAGGGTCGCATCGTGCAGCGCGGCACGCACGAAACGCTCTCGAAGGAAGACGGCATCTATAAACGCATTTACGACACACAGCGCTCGGCTACTTAAGCCGCGCACGGGGTATTTACCAATATGAAAATCAAAAACAAATCCTTACAAACGTGGGCAAAGCTGCTTCCGTTCCTTGCCCCGTATAAGTGGCAGATGATTTTAATCATCGCACTGATGATCCTCGGCGCCTGTTTTGACATGGTGCAGCCGCTTTTTTCCGGCTACGCCGTGGATAATTTCATCGAGCCGCGCACGACGGAAGGCCTCATTCCCTTCACGGCCGTTTACCTTTCCATGGTCGTCGTGCAGACCATTACAACCATTTTAATGGCAATCTACGCCTTAAAGGTTGAAATGTACTTAGGCCGCGACTTAAAGCGCAAGCTTTTCGACCATTTGCAGACGCTCGACTTTTCCTACTACAACACAACGCCCGTCGGCACCATTATGGCGCGTTTAATGAGCGATACCGGCAAGATCGGCACGGTTTTGGCATGGAGCCTTGTGGATATTTTCTGGAGCTCCATGTACGTGCTCGGCTGCGTTGTCATCATGCTGTTCGTCAACTGGAAGCTCGCACTCATCCTCATCGCGATTATCCCGATCATCGCCGTCATCACGGTCGTGTTCCAGAAGAAAATTTTGGCAGTGAACCGCCGCGTGCGCGCCATCAATGCCGAGGTCACCCGTCATTATAACGAAGGCATCTCCGGCGCAAAAACATCCAAAACGCTCGTCATCGAAGAAAAGAACGACAAAGCGTTCGAAAAAGTCGCGGAGGACATGCGCTCCACAACGATCCGCGCCGTGCGGTTAAATGCCGTGTATATTCCGATCATCAGCTTTCTGACCGCCATCGGCGTTGCGATGGTCCTGAATCAGGGCGGCAACATGGTGCTGTTCGGCGACATCACCGTCGGCGAAATGACCGTGTTCATCAACTATGCTTTGATTATTGCCGACCCGGTACAGCAGCTTGCGCGCACCATCTCGAATTTTATTTCCACGCAGGTCAACATTGAGCGTGTCTCCGCCCTTTTGGAGCGCGAGCCGCTCATCAAAGATACGCCTGAAGTCATTGAAAAATACGGCACCGCATTCGACCCGAAAAGAGAAAACTGGGAGCCGATTCAGGGTCACATCACGTTTGACGACGTGACGTTCCGCTACCCGGACGGCGTAGAAAACGTCTTAGAACATTTTTCGCTCGATATTCCCGCCGGCACCACGGTCGCCATTGTCGGCGAAACGGGCGCGGGCAAAAGCACGCTCGTCAACCTTGCCTGCCGCTTCTTTGAACCCACTGAGGGCCGCATCCTCATTGATGGCAAGGATTATCGCGAGCGCTCCATGCTGTGGTTGCACTCCAGCATCGGCTACGTGCTGCAAACGCCGCACCTCTTTTCCGGCAGCGTGCGCGATAATATCCGCTACGGCCGCTTAGACGCGACGGACGAGGAGATTGAGGCCGCTGCAAAGCTCGTCAGTGCACATGACGCCATCATGCACATGGAAAACGGCTACGACAGCGACGTCGGCGAGGGCGGCGACCAGCTGTCCACCGGCGAAAAGCAGCTCATCTCGTTTGCAAGAGCCGTGCTGGCCGACCCGCGCATCTTCGTCTTAGACGAAGCCACCGCGTCCATCGATACCAAAACCGAGGAGCTCATTCAGCACGCCATTTCGACGCTGCTTGAAAACCGAACCTCGTTCCTCATTGCGCACCGCCTCTCGACCATCCGCCACGCCGACCTTATTTTGGTTGTCCGCGCAGGCAAGATCATCGAGCAGGGCACGCACGAAGAACTGCTTCAAAACAAAGGCTACTACGCCGATCTCTACAACAAACAGTTCGAGCAGGAAAACGTGAAGCATGTGTTTGGTGAATAATACGGTGTGTTCCTAAAACCACCGATTTTTCGGAACATGAAAAGACCGGCGAAAACCACAGCGTTTTCGTCGGTCTTAATTTTTTTGCGTTTTAATACTTTCTAAACCGCTCATACCGCTCTTTTAAAAGCGTCTCGGTGTCTTTTTTGCACAGCTCGTCCGTCTGTACGGCAAGCATCTCTTTCACTCGGCTGAAAAGCTCTGCCTTCGTTTTGCCGGATTCACTGATGACGCGTTCCACAACGCCAAGCTTTTCCATGTCCTGCGCGGTAAGATGCAGGCACTCTGCGGCTTCCTTCGCTTTCTTTGCATCTTTCCAGAGAATGCTCGCGCAGCCCTCCGGAGAAACGACGGAATACACGGCGTTCTCCAAAATCCACACGCGGTCCGCAACCGCCAGCGCAAGTGCGCCGCCGCTGCCGCCTTCACCGACCAAAATCGAGATGACCGGCGTTTTCAACCCGCTCATTTCCACAAGGTTTTCGGCAATGGCCTGTCCCTGCCCGCGCTCCTCTGCGCCGATGCCGCAGAACGCGCCGGAGGTATCCACAAAGCAAATCACCGGGCGATGGAATTTCTCTGCCTGCTTCATCAGGCGCAGCGCCTTTCGGTAGCCCTCCGGGTTCGGCGAACCGAAGTTGCGGTAGACCTTATCCTTTGTGTCTGCGCCCTTTTCGATGGCGATGACCGTCACCGTGCGGCCGCCGAGCGTCGCGATGCCGCCGATGACCGCAGGGTCATCCGCAAAACGGCGGTCGCCATGCAGCTCAATGAAATCCGGGAAAATATTCTGAATGAAGCTGAGGCCGCTCGGGCGTCCCTTGCCGCGAGCAAGCTGAACCTTTTCGTATGCCGTTGCCATTATGCTTCAGCCTCCTTTGTCTCACCTGCATCCGCCTGCTGTACGCAGGCATCCTGTTTGCCTTCGTTGTGCAGACGCAGGAGCCGCGCGATCACTTCACGCTGCCGACTTCTCGGCGTGATGAGATCAATAAAGCCGTGCTCCAAAAGGAACTCCGCACGCTGGAAGCCCTCCGGCAGCTTTTTGCGGATGGTCTGTTCAATGACACGCGCACCGGCAAAACCGACCATTGCATCAGGCTCCGCCATGATGACATCGCCGTCCATGGCAAAGCTCGCCGTCACGCCGCCCGTTGTGGGGTCGGTCAGCACAGTGAGATAAAAGAGCCCTGCATCGCTGTGCAGGCGTACCGCGCCGCTCGTTTTCGCCATCTGCATCAAAGACAAAATGCCCTCCTGCATTCTGGCGCCGCCTGCCGCCGTAAAGCCGATAACAGACAGACGGTGCTCTGTGGCATACTCAAACAAACGCGTGATCTTCTCGCCGACAACCGTGCCCATGCTGCCCATCATAAAATGCGGATCCATGCAGAACACAGCGCAGTCTTCGCCCATTACCTTTGCGGTGCCGCAGACAACGGCTTCCTTTTCTCGGGTCGCAAGGCGCGCGCTTTTCAGTTTATTTTCATAGTTCGGAAACTCCAGAATGTCATGACTCGTCATGTCGGCATCGAGCTCCGTAAACGTATCGTCGTCCGCCAAAAAGCTGATGCGCTGGCGTGCCGTCATGCGGAAATGGTGGCCGCAGCGGCAGACGTTCAGGTCGTCCCAAAGCTCGGAGACCGGGGTCTGCGTGCCGCACTTCGGGCATGTCATTGTGATCTCGTGCTGCTCCTCCTGCGGGTTTTTCAGTTGTTTTCCGCCCTTTTCCAGCTCATTCTGGGGCGAGCGGAACAGACCCATCAAATTCATAACGGTCTACTCCCTTCGGTAAATGAACTTCCTCAGCCCTCACGGTTTTTGATGAAGTCCGTATAATAATCTCCGCTGTGGAAAACGGGGTCGCGGATAATATCGATCTGATCTTCAATGTTGTTCGGCAAACCGCCGATGACAAGCTCGCACAAGGCGGACTGCATCTTGCGTATCGCTTCTTCTCTTGTCGAAGAAAACACGATCATCTTGCCGAGCATGGAATCGTAAAACGGCGGCACCTCGTAGCCCTGATATAAGAACGTATCAAAGCGCACCCACGGGCCGGACGGAATGTGCAGGAAATTCACTTTGCCCACGCCGCCCGCGTTGATGCGGCACTCGATCGCCGCGCCGCGCACTTTAATGTCTGCCTGCGTGCAGTCAAGCTCTACACCCGCTGCAATGCGGATCTGCCACTTTACAATGTCTTTGTCGGTGACGAGCTCCGAAATCGGATGCTCTACCTGAAGGCGCGTGTTCATTTCCATAAAATAGAAATTCTTGTCGCGGTCCATCAAAAATTCCACCGTACCGGCGTTCACATAGCCCACGGCTTTCGCCGCTTTCGTCGCCGCCTCAAACAGCTCGGCGCGCTTTTCCTTTGTCACACCGGGCGAAGGGGATTCTTCAATCAGCTTCTGGTTATTGCGCTGAATGGAGCATTCGCGCTCGCCAAGGCACACCACGTGCCCCTGCTCGTCACAGAGCAGCTGCACTTCTATGTGTTTTGCCGGATAAATGTATTTTTCCATATACATGCGCCCGTCACCGAACGCCTGCTGCGCTTCGCTTGATGCCGTTTTAAACGCCTGCTCCAGCTCGTCCTCGGTCTTTACAAGTCGAATGCCCTTGCCGCCGCCGCCTGCCGATGCTTTTAACATGACGGGGTAGCCGATCTCCTTTGCCGCCTTTTTTGCTTCGTCGACATTTTCCAAAATGCCGCTGCCCGGAATAATCGGCACGCCGGACGCTTTCATCAGTCTGCGTGCGGCGTCCTTATCGCCCATGCGGTCGATGAGTTCGCCGGACGGGCCCACAAACGCGATACCGTACTTTTTGCACAGCTTCGCAAACGAAGCATTTTCCGCCAAAAAGCCGTAGCCGGGGTGAATGGCCTGCGCTTTCGACGCAATGGCCGCACTGATGATGCGCTCCTGATTCAAATAGCTGTCCTTCGCCGCCGCCTCGCCGATGCAGATGGCTTCATCGGCCAACGCCACGTGGATAGACTCCGCGTCCGCCTTGGAATACACCGCCACGGTGCGGATGCCCATTTCCTTGCAGGCACGAATAATGCGCACCGCGATTTCGCCGCGGTTCGCGATAAGCAGTTTCGTAAACATAGCCTGTTCCTTTCCGCCGGGCTTACGCCTTGACGAGCGCAAACGAGAACTCTGCCGAAACGCAGACCTTGCCGTTTACGCGGCCCGTACCCTTTGCAAAATAGAACATGCCGCGCTGACGCACAAGCTCGCACTCGGTCTCCAGCGTATCGCCGGGCTTCACCATGCCGCGGAACTTCACCTTATCGAGGCTCGTAAACACCGGGGTCATGCCCTCCGATGAACCGTCTGCGAGCAGCACGCAGGCGCTCTGCGCCAGCATTTCGCACTGAATCACGCCCGGCACGATGGGGTTGCCCGGAAAATGGCCCTGCAAAAAGTATTCGTCACCGCGGATGTGGCACTTGCCGAACGCTTTGCCGTCAATGAGCTCCACTTCGTCTACGAGGAGCATCGGCTCGCGGTGCGGCAGGATCTTTTTGATCTCTTCCTTGTTCATCTAACGTATTCCTTTCCACGGAAAAATCCCGGGGACGCGCATTTTTTTTGGCGGCGCTCCGGGAGCTTTTCATCTTAAATAATGCGGAACAACGGCTGGTCGTATTCGACGACCTGCCCGTTGCCGACGCAAATCTCGGCAATCTCGCCGTCCATTTCGCTGTTGATCTCGTTCATCAGCTTCATGGCCTCAATGATGCAGAGCGTGTCGCCCTTGTGCACCGTGTCGCCCACGGCGACGAACGGCTTGCTGTCCGGAGACGGCGCGGCGTAAAACACGCCTACGGCAGGGCTTTTTACATAAACGCCCTCTTTCTCCTTCACTTCCGCAATGGGCTCCGTCGTGTGCATCTGCTCCGGCACGGCGGGCTGCACGGCGTTCAGGATTGGCGCCGCCTGCACGACCTGCGCGGCGCGCTCAATGACGATATTTTCGCCGTTTATTTCCAGCTTCGTCAGCTCGTTCTGCTTGACGATCTCCGCCAAAGCCGCAATGTCTTTAATATTCACAAACGTCCCTCCGTTGAATCAAGCGGTATTTATCCGGGTATTCCCGCAGATGCCCTGCGGGAATACCCCATATTTTACTACAAAACCTTGCGAATTGCAATACAAGCGTTGTGGCCGCCAAAGCCGAGGGAAACGGACAGGGCGAGGTCAAGGTCAACCTTTCTCGCTTCGTTCGGGCAGACGTCAAGGTCGCAGTCCGGGTCCGGCTCTTTGTAGTTGATGGTCGGCGGAACGATGCCCTCTTTCACCGCCAGCGTGGAAGCAATGGCTTCCACCGCGCCGGCCGCGCCCAACATGTGGCCCGTCATGGACTTTGTAGAGCTGATGACAACGTCATATGCGTGCTCGCCGAACGCCTTTTTAATGGCCAGCGTCTCACTGCGCTCGTTGAGCGGCGTGCTGGTGCCGTGCGCGTTGATGTAAATTTTCTCGTTTGCAAGATCCGCGCCCGCTTCTTCGTATGCCATGCGGATGGCTCTTGCGCCGCCGTTGCCCTCCGGATCCGGGGCAGTCATGTGGTGCGCGTCGTCCGTAGCGCCGTAACCCACGATCTCCGCGTACATTCTCGCGCCGCGCGCCTTTGCGTGCTCATATTCTTCGAGAATGAGCGCCGCGCCGCCCTCGCCCATGACAAAGCCGCTTCTGCGCTTATCAAACGGGCAGCAAGCGTCTTCCGGGTCGGGGCAGGTGGTCAGCGCCGTCATATTGCCGAAGCCCGCCACGCCCACAGGGACGATGGCTGCTTCCGCGCCGCCGGCGATGATGGCATCGAGATAGCCGTGCTTAATGGCGCGGTACGCTTCACCGATCTCATTGTTGCTCGTCGCGCACGCCGTGGTGATCGGCAGGCAGGAGCCCTGCGCGTTGAACTTAATGGCGATGTTGCCGCCCGCGATATTCGCAATGAGCATCGGGATAAAGTACGCGGAAACGCGGCGCGGGCCTTTTTCGTTCAGCGCCGTCATCTGATTGGAGAATGTTTGGATGCCGCCGATACCGGAACCGAAATACACGCCGAAGCGCTCCGGGTCGATCTTGCCCATGATCTCGCTGTCGTTCACCGCCTGCGTTGCCGCCGCGATGGCAAACTGAGAGAACGGGTCGTTCTTGCGCACTTCGCCCTTATCCATGTACAGCAGCGGGTCAAAATCCTTGACCTCCGCCGCCACATGCGCTTTAAAGTCCGTGGAGTCAAACTTCGTGATTTTCGTGATGCCGCACTTGCCGGCTTTCAGGTTTTCCCAGAACGTATCCACATCGTTGCCGATCGGGGTAACTGCGCCGAGACCCGTGATAACTACTCTTCTTTCCATATTTTTCAGGCTTCCGAAACGGAAGCACTCCTTTCTCTTGAAAGTTTTGAACCGATTTATCTTTTTACGTTGAAAACTTAATCAATAAGAACTTTTTCAAGCCCGTAAAATCTCAAAGTTCACAGGTTTTAAATAGCCAAACCGCCGTCTACCTTCAGCACTTCGCCCGTAATGTACGCCGCGCTGTCGGAAGCCAAAAACGCCACTGCCGCCGCAATATCCTCCGGCTTGCCCATTCTGCCTAGCGGGATGCTGTTTAAAAGCGGATTGTTGTCGCCGAGATTTTCTGTCATGTCCGTCTGGATAAAGCCCGGCGCCACTGCGTTGCAGGTGATGCCGCGGGAAGCAAGTTCGCGCGCCACGGATTTCGTCAGGCCGATGACGCCCGCCTTTGAAGCGGAATAATTCGCCTGCCCTGCGTTGCCCATAATGCCGGAAACAGAGGAAATGTTGATGATTCTGCCGCTTTTCTTGCGGATGAAGCCGGAATAGCACGCGCGAATCATGTTGAACGCGCCCTTCAAATTCGTGTCGAGCACCGCATCAAAATCCTCGTCCTTCATGCGCAGCATCAGGCCGTCGCGTGTGATGCCCGCGTTGTTGACGAGAATATCAATCTTGTCGAGGTCGTTCGTCACCGCTTTCACGGTTTCGTTCACCGCGGCGGAATCCGCCACGTTGCACCGGTATGCTTTTGCGTTTACGCCAAGCGCCGTGATTTCGTTCACAACAGCTTCGGCCTTATCGGCGCTGCCTGCGTAGATGACCGCCACATTCGCGCCGTCTTCGGCAAGGCGCAGCGCAATGGCGCGGCCGATGCCTCTGGATGCGCCCGTAACGAGCGCCGTTTTGCCGTTTAAGCTCATGCGTTTTCTCCTTCTGCACGGATCGCCTGCACCGCTGCCGAAAGCGTCTCCGCGTCTTCCACGTTATATACCTTCACCGCGCGGCTCGTCTTTTTGATGAGGCCGCACAGCGTTTTGCCTGCGCCCACTTCAACAAACGTATCCACGCCCGCCTCAATCATTTTTTCAACGGTCTGCTGCCAGCGCACCGGGTGTGCAACCTGCTGTGTCAGCAGTTCCTTTGCCGTTCCTCTCGTGTACGGCTCCGCCGTGTAGTTCGCGTAGACCGGCACGGTCGGCTCCTTCACGTCCATCGTCTCCAAAACGTCGTGCAGACGCGCAGAAGCGCTCTCCATAAACGGAGAATGGAAGCCGCCGCTCACATTCAGCGGTACGGCTCTGCCGCCGTTTGCGGCAACGTCGGAAAGGAAATCCGGCAAAGTCGTTTTCAGACCCGCCACGACGAGCTGACCCGGGCAATTGTAGTTTACCGGGAACACGCTCTGATGCATGCGGCACAGCTCCTCAACCTTTTCGTTCGGCAGCTTCAAAACCGCCGCCATGGCGCTGTCTGCCTGCTCGGCTGCCGCCTGCATCGCTTCGCCGCGCTTTGTGACGAGCGAAAAGCCCTCTTCCGTTGTAAAGATGCCCGCAAACGTCACCGCCGCCACTTCGCCGAGCGAGAAGCCCGCCGTCATGTCGGGCGTGATGCCCGCTTCACGCAGCGCTTCCGCCGCCGCAAGGTCAACGCAGAACAGGCACGGCTGCGTGTTTTTCGTGATGCTGATCTCCTCCAAGGTGCCGGAGAAGCATTGGTTCTTCGTGCCGGGGCGGATGCTCTCCGCCGTGTCAAACACGTTCTTCGCCGCCGCGCTGTGCTCGTAAAGGGACTTGCCCATGCCGCTGTACTGTGCGCCCTGACCGGAGAAAACAAAGGCTACTTTACCCATTTGGTCGCCCCCTTCAGCACGTCTTCCGCCTGCGTGAAGATCTCTTCGATGATCTCCTTTGCGGTCTGCTCTTTGTTCACCATGCCGGCGATCTGGCCCGCAAGGAAGCAGCCGGTCTTTTCGTCGCCCTCCACGGCCGCACGGTACAGAGAGCCTCTGCCGTACGCTTCAAGCTCCTCGTCGGAAATATTGCTGTACTCAAGCTTAAAATATTCCTTTGTGTACGGGTTCTTGATGCTGCGCACCGGGTGACCGAGACGCTTGCCGGTAGACATCGTCGCAATATCATTGGCCTTTAAGACCTTATTTTTGTAGTTCTGGTGCACGCCGCACTCCTTTGCAACCAGGAAGCGCGTGCCGAGCTGCACGCCCACAGCGCCCAGCATGAATGCTGCCGCCACGCCGCGGCCGTCGCCGATGCCGCCCGCCGCGATGACCGGAATCGTCACTGCGCTCGTCACCTGCGGCACAAGCGCCATGGTGGTCGTTTCGCCGATATGGCCGCCGCTTTCGCCGCCCTCCGCAATGACCGCACAGGCGCCCACGCGCTGCATCAGGCGTGCCATGCTGACGGATGCCACGACCGGGATAACCTTAATGCCGGCCGCAAGCCAGTCTTTCATATATTTGGAGGGGTTACCCGCGCCGGTCGTTACGACCGCCACTTTTTCCTCTGCGACCACCTTTGCCACCTCGTCCGCGAACGGGCTCATCAGCATGATGTTCACACCAAAGGGCTTATCGGTCAGTTCTCTTGCAATTTTAATCTGCTCGCGCAGGTACTCTGCGTTTGCGTTCATAGCGGAAATAATGCCAAGGCCGCCCGCTTCGGAAACGGCGCCTGCTAATTTGCCGTCCGAGATCCAAGCCATGCCGCCCTGAAAGATCGGGTAGCGAATGCCAAGCATGTCACAAATCGGTGTTGAGATCATAATGTTTTCCCCTTTCCGGCTTTTGCCTGTTGAAAACGTTTCGGTTTTTCTTCATTTTTGACTGTATGTCGTGTTTTTACCAGCGGATGATCATGGCGCCTGCAGAAAGACCGCCGCCGAATGCCGCCAGAATGATGAGGTCGCCCTCGTGAATCTTGCCCGCGCGGTTCATCTCATCTAAGAGGATCGGCACACTCGCGGAAGACGTGTTGCCGTAGCGGTCGATGTTGATGCAGAACTTCTCCGGCGCAATGTCGGGGATTCTGCGTCGCGCTTCGTTGATAATGCGGTAATTTGCCTGATGCGGAATGACAAGCGCCACGTCTTCGCCCGCAACGCCCGCCGAAGCCATCAGATCCTTGATGTTGTCGGACATCGCCATAACGGCGAATTTGTACGTCTCGCGGCCGTTCATGTGTACGGACGTAATCTCGCTGATCTCATTTTTGTACCACGGGGAACGGTCATAGCGCGTCGGAATTGTGATTACGTCGTCGCCGCCCTTTGTCATCAGGTGAGAGGCCACAAGGCCGTCGCCCTTGCCGAGCACCGCCGCGCCCGCGCCGTCACCGAAAATGCAGCACGTGCCGCGGTCTGTCCAGTCGATGATACCGCTCATGCGCTCTGCGCTGACGACAAGCACGCGGTTATACGCGCCGCGGGAAAGGAAGCCCGCCGCCGTTTCCAACGCAAAGAGGAAGCCGCTGCAGGCCGCCGCAAGGTCAAACGCCGGGCAGTGCGCGCCGATGCGGTTCTGCACCATGCATCCCGTGCCCGGAGAAAGCGTGTCGCCCGTGATGGTCGTTGCAATGATGAGGTCGAGCTCATCGGCAGAGATTCCCGCATTTTCCAGCGCGCGCTCGGCCGCTTTCACCGCCATATCCACATTCGTTTCCGTCTCGCTGATGTGGCGGGAGCGCACGCCGATGCGCTGTGTGATCCATTCATCGTTGGTGTCTACAAGCGCAGAGAGGTCGTCATTCGTCACAACGTGCTCCGGCGCGTAGCTGCCTGTACCTAAAATTTTAAAGCTCATAGTTTTCTTTCCTTTCCGGCCGAAAAAATTTCGGCAGCGCCGTAAAGGCAATATAATAACCTTGTTAAAGTGAATATTTGTTAAAAGTCTTTAGTCAAGTTTTCTTCAGAAAACTTGCGGGTTCTTAGGGCAGCGCCCTAAGTCGCCATTCGCAAATGGCGAAATCTTTTTGCCTCCCAAAAATCAGGACGGGGACCTCAACAGTCCAGTGGACTGTTGAGGTGTGGGAGACCCAATTAAGGGGTCTCCCAATGATTTGCCGCGCAAATCATTGAAAGAAACTTAAAGAAATCACAATTTCGTCTGAAAATAAGAATTGATGCGCGTCATGGTGCGCAGAAGCTCCTCGCGCTCCTCTTCCGAAAGATCCTCGCAGATCTCCGCAATGATGCGCCGGTGGCAGCGGCGGTGGAACGCCTCCACTTTTTTGCCCTCGGGCGTTAGCATTACCTGCACCGCGCGGCCGTCTCCGGGCAGGCGCTGCTTTTCGCAGTAGCCCTTCTGCACCAGCTTGTTCACCGCCACCGTAACGGAGGGCTTTGTCACCTTGAGTTGTTGGGCGATCTCGCTGACCGTCATGCCGGTTTTGCCTTTGGCAATGAGCTCGATCATGTGCATCTCGTTGATGGAGATGTTCAGCCGTTGTTTTTTCAGTTCGTTCTGCTCCAAGATCTGCACATTGCGATAGATCTCCACCAGAAGCTCGTTTGCTTTCGCAGAAAAGCCGGACATGCTGCACACTCCTTTCGCCCATTTGTGCCGTTTTTCGATAAATTTAGTTAAACAAACTAACGAACAACCGCTGATATTGTACTCGTTTCGCGGCAAAATGTCAAGTAAAACGCTTTCGCGCATCCTCTTTTTCCTTTGAAGTGCCCTCCTTTTCCCCGTAAAGTTATCTCGAAGCTGATACCGACTTGGGCTCTCTTGTAAGAATTCTGAAATAAATCTGTTCTTTTTTCGTAGCAATTTGCATTTTAATTCTTTTATGGAATTAAAAATCGGAAGTTATCATGTAGAATAGTCCCGTGTATTAAAGGGGTTCGTATGCCCTTTTATGAAATCGAAATTTATTGCTGAAAGGAAGTTTTTCCGTTGAAGCTGTTTTCTAAAAACATGAAGCGCATCACTGCAGCCGTGCTTTCCGCCCTGCTGCTCTGTGCCGCACCGCTCAGCTACGCCGACGATACCGTAGCCGATATGGAAGCCAAGCAGACCGAGCTCGCCAACAAAAAGGCCGACCTCGAAAACAAAATCTCCTCTCTGGAGTCTCAGGAGGCCGATAAGGCCGAATATCTTACCCTGCTCTCCGAAAAGATTGATACCATCAAGGAGCAGATCGATACCGCAAACAGTGACATCACCGTGCTGAACACCAGCATTAAAAAGCTCGAAAAAGAGCTCAGCGATTCCGCAGATCAGATCTCCGATACCATGGAGCTTCTGAAAAAGCGTCTCGCCGTGCTGTACTCCGCCGGCTGCACCGTCGGCACACTGGAGATTCTCTTCAATTCCGAAAGCCTGCATGATTTCTCCATGCGCGCAGAGGCCGTCTCCACCATCACCCGCCACGATAAGCAGCTCATTGATACGGTTGCAGCGTACATGAACGAGACAAAGGCACAGCGCGAAGAGCTTGAAAAAGAAAAGACCGCGCTCGCCGATGCCAAAAAGCTGTATGAATCAAGCGAAGAAGAATTAAAGCAGCTTGAAAGCGACAACACCGCCCTGCTCGAGCAGATTCGCTCCGATAAGAGCAGTGCCGAGACCGAGCTTTCCCGTACCGAGGAAGAAGAATACGTGCTCGCAAACATGATGGCGGCAAAGATCGCCGAAATGCAGCAGCAGATGGCACAGGCAAAAGCCACGCCCACCCCGACCCCGGTACCAACCGTAGAGCCTACACCTACGCCGACCCCGGTGCCCGAAGAAGAAGTGGACGATAACGGCAACGTTATGCCTACCCCGACACCGACCCCGGTGCCGACCGTAAAGCCGACCCCCACCCCGACCCCGGTGCCGCAGCCGTCTTATGACGATGACTATTCCGGTGAAAGCTTTGCATGGCCTGTTCCGGGCTGGACCGGCGTCAGCTGTGCATTCGGCAACGGCCACTACGGCATGGATATCCCCGCAAGCCGCGGCACGCAGATCGTGGCATCCCGCTCCGGTACGGTCATGACCGCAAACGGCTCCGATGATTGGGGCTATTCCTGGGGCTACTACGTCTCCATTTACCACGACAGCACCTATTCCACCCTGTACGCACACATGAGTTCCGTCGCCGTCAGCGAGGGCCAGTGGGTCAACAAGGGCGATGTCATCGGCTATGTCGGCGATACCGGCTATTCCTTCGGTGACCACTGCCACTTTGAGGTCTACCAAAACGGCACCCGTGTAGACCCGTCCCAGTTCGTATAATTTTCATCAATAAATCAAGCGCCGAGTTTTCATGGAAGCCCGGCGCTTTTGTTTTCTCTATAATTTCTGCCATCACGCAGGGCAAAGAGCTCGGCGTATACCTGTATATCTACACCGGCGGCGACGCCGACCCGTGCGTGTTCATCCACTATTCCGATTCCAACATTCGCGAAAAAACACTGCTCGAAGTCCTGCAGTCGCCGCTCTTCATGGCGTACCACGATGGCCAGCCGTTCAACGAGAACCACCTGCGCCCGTGCCCCATGCTGGAAAACCCGGAGCTGCTGCGCGAGATGATTGCGAAGGTCGGCGGTTTTCCTTTTTATAAACGTCCTAAAACACTTCACCGCCCAAAGGGCAGTTTCACAAATCCCCAGGGGATTTATCTTGTTGAAAAAAGGACTTTGCAAAACGCAAAGTCCTTTTTTCTGGCTGGGCTGGCGGGATTCGAACCCACGAGGTGACGGAGTCAAAGTCCGTTGCCTTACCGCTTGGCGACAGCCCAATATTCAATACCCCAAGAGTATAGCATATTTCAGGCCGTTAGTCAAACGTTTTAAGCAAAGAAAAGCCGCGCGCAAACAGGTTTTCCTTCTGCGCACGGCCCATATCCTTCTTTGAAATTATTCCGCTTTCAGCGTGTAGCGCTTGTACGGGCGGTCTGCAATGCCGCCGGAGATTGCCATCGTAGATTCCGTCTCCAGCGTGAGCGCGTCACCCTCAAATGTGAAAATCATTCGTCTGCCGCCTGCGGATTCCGCACAGCGAACTTCGAGCTCAAAGCGCTTGTCACTGCGCCAGCGACCCACAGCGCCGTAGGTACGGCCGCCGAGCGTAAAGCTCGTGAAGTGGCTCTGAAGGCCGATCTCCGCCGTAAATTCGCCGTTATCCTGCTCGAAAACGAGATTTGCTTTTTCGGGCGCAAATTCAAAGCGCAGCGTCTTTGTCACACCGCCCTGCGGGGCCACAATCCACACACCGCCGATGAAATCGACAAGCCCCGGAACTTCCTCCGTAAACGCGAATTTCTTACCCTCAATCTCTTTTTCGGACCACGGGTTGCGGGAAGACAGCATCGGCGTGATCTCCGCTTTTTCCAAACGCTTCTTCAAAACGTGCGCCATGGAGCTTTCCGGCAGCGTCTCCTCGTCCGTGATGGCCGGCAGCAACGCCTCCCACGCGCAGGTCAGCTGCTCCTGCTGATTGGAGGAAGAACTCTGCAAAATGAGCACGGTGTCTTTGTCCTCAAACACCACGCCGTACTGGCCGAACGCGCCGTCCGCGCGGAACACATGCTCCGGCACGCAGCGCCAGAACTGGAAGCCGTAACCACAGCGCCAGTCGGGGTTATCCGAATTATTCGCCGGACTGATCGTCGAGATCTGATTTGCGCTCGCCATGTCAAACCATTCGGCGTTTAAAAGCTGCTTGCCCTCCCACTTGCCGTGCCGGGAAACAAACAAAATAAAGCGTGCCATGTCTTCGGTCTTCAGGCGGCTGCCCGCGCCGCCCATTTCAACGCCGTCCGGCAGGCAGAAGCACTCAATATTCTCCATGCCGAGCGGCTCAAAAAGACGCGGCGTAAGGTACTCGAACAGATTCTCACCCGTGCGGCGCTTCAGCGCGGCGCACAGCATGTTCGTGCCGGCGGTGTTGTACATAAAGCACGTGCCGGGCTTATATTTAAACTCGTGCAAAAGGAAATTCTTAATCCAATCCGGCTCGTTCACGTCGAACGTATTGATCTCCGTCTCGTGGCCGCAGGACATCGTGAGCAGATCGCGCACCGTGCAGGCAAGCAGATTTTCGCTCGGATTTTCCGGCATCTTGTCCGGGAACAGCTCGCTCAAGCGATCGTCAAGAGACAGCGCTCCCTCCTGGCACGCAAAGCCGATGGCCGTGGAGGTCAGCGCCTTTGTAAAGGAGAACATCATGTGCGGCGACGCCGGATTATACGGCTTCCACCAACCCTCTGCGCACACCTTGCCGTGACGCAGCAGCATCATGCTGTGCAGCTCAAGTCCTCTGCTTTCTGCAAGATCGATAAATTTCAATATGCCTTCGGAATGAATACCCACGCTTTCCGGCGTAACTCTTTCCAATATCATAAATATAACCACCTTCCGTTTGATACTTTAATCATAGCACAGCCGCCCGCCCGTTTCCAGTAAAAAGAAAATTCCCCCCGTAAAATTCACTGTCAGAAATTTAGTGAAATTGCGGGGGATTTTTTACGAAAACACCTTTTCCGTGTTCTGCACGCGCAGGAACAGCGTTAGGATCATGCCGAGCATCATCAGGCCCGCCATGGCAAAATACAAGATACGGATACTCGTGTTTTCCACCAGAATGCCGCCGAGGTTCTGCATTAAAATGGCACTCATCGCGTCCGTAGCGCTGATAACGCCCAGCGCCGTGGAAACGGAACGCACCTGCACAACGCCGCGCACGATCTTCAATAAGATCATCCCGAACAGCGTAGAACCGATAGCACGCAAAACCAGCATGGTCACAACCGCAACAAACGCGTTCGGCGCCGTGTCGTACAGCAAAAACTGCGCCACCATAATAGCAAACGCCAAAAGCATCAGCGTGCGCCCTGAAAAGCGATCCATAAATTTGTACGAAAACAAAATGACAGGCAGCTCAACAATCGTACTGAAAAACAGCACTGTACCCACCGCACCCGTCGGCATGCCGAGCTCCTGCAATAAAATGGGGCTGTATGTCATGTTGAGATTTGAGCAGCCCGAAAAAACAAACCCGATGATGACGAACAAAATGTACATCGGCGCACAGAGAAATGAAAACTGCTTGCCCGCCGCAGCCTTTGCCGCTTCCGTATCCGTAAACGAAATGTCGTCCGTGCCGAGGAAACCCACAATGGCCAGCACCGCCGAAACAGAGACCGAAACAAAAATCAGCTGCGGGCTCGTAAATTCCATCATGGCGCAGGCCACCTGTACGGCCGCCGCATAACCGAACGTGCCCCAAATACGAATGGTACCGTAGCGGTACTTCGTCGAGGTTGCCATGCGCTCGCTCACCGGCGAAAGCGATGAGATAAACCCCATGATGCAGCCGTTTAAAAGGAACAGCAGCATCGTTTCGCGCACCAGCGCAAACAGAATGCCGAACACCGCCACGCACGCCATCATCACCGTACAGATAAGCCGCGGCTTTCGCAGCTTATCATTGATATACCCCACGATCGGGATCAGCACCACGCCGAACAAGCTCGAAGCCGACATAATGAAGGACATCTCCGCTTTCGATTTGCCGATGCCCGTCAGATACATAGACAGCACCGAGGTAAACACGCCCAAGCTCCAGTAAAAGAAGAAATAGGTCAGGGCATACGCCGGGTAACTGCCACGAAACGTTCGCTTGCTTTTTTCCATCTCAATCCAACCGCCTTCCCAAAATTTAGGGCGCACGCCGCACACAATGTGCAGCCCTTCCCCTCAAGGCTTATTTACGTCCATCATACCAAATCCCCCGTTGCGTTTCAAGCTTTTTGCGCACGGAAAAACTTTTATTTTTGCAAAGCGGTAAAGAGGTACCCCCGGGCGAAAAGACGAAGCAGAATACGGTGCAGCCCTTTGAAAATAAGTGCAAAATAAGCAACCACGTTCTACCTTAACTGCGAGGCGATGTTCGGAAGCACTCCCGTTTTTTCTTTTCCGACGTGACAGAAGAAGCGTTTCATAAAAGTGTCAGAGAAATCTTTTTCGCCCCATGTTACTCAACTGTCGGTCGGTTGCTTGTACGGGTGGACTATGGTATGCTAAAGAAAAGTCCTAAGGGGAGGAAAATTTATGAATTTATCAAAAATAGGACAGTTTATCAGCCGGCGCAGGATGGCCATGGGTCTTACGCAGGCTCAACTGGCCGAACGACTGAATGTAACCGATAAAGCGGTCTCTAAGTGGGAACGTGGCAAAAGTCTGCCCGACGTGACGCTCTTCAGCCGTGTGGCTGCGGAGTTGCGCGTCAGCGTCGTGGAGCTTCTCAGCGGCGAACTCATGAACGTGGTTCGCAGCAGCAATCTGGACGAGGCCGTCGATTGGGATGGAAAAGCAGCTCAGGCCACACCTCTCACCTTACGCCAGGACGATCCTGCGGATTTACTGGTTTCGCCCTACTTGTTCGGCAGCAACCTGGAGCACACTCGCTCCTGTATCTATACCGGCCTATCCGCCCAGATGGTTCGTAATCGAAAGTTCGCCGGGAAGCCCACGGCTTGCGAGGGCTGCGCCATAGAATGGTTTCCCTTGGGGGAACGTGGCGTGTTTGCCTTGGATGAACCCTACACCCGCCACGGAGAAGGCTACCACATGAAACGGACCCTCGAATGTAATTCCGTCGGTATCTTCAACCCCTACTGCGGGGAAGCTGTCGGCATGGGTCAGCATGGCATCACAATATCCCAAGGGCAACCGTATCTGTTCGGAATGGTGGTTAAAACCCAAGAATCGGTGAAGTTTACGGTTTCATTGACAGATCGGACCGGAAAGAACGTCTACTGCCGTGCCACATCTGTAGGTGGCGGCGACGATTGGACCCGTTTAGAGGTGGAGCTCACCCCACAGGCCGCTGACTCTGATGCCGACCTGCGAATCTGCTGGGAAAATGCGGGTTATGTCTGCGTAGGAGCCGTTTCTTTGCTGCCCAAGGATCACTTCCACGGAATGCGCCGCGATGTGGTAGAAGCCATGAAGGATTTGGCCATCAAGGTGTTGCGTTGGCCGGGCGGCAATTTTGCCGGGGAATTCAACTGGATGGACGGCCTTTTGCCGGCGGATATGCGTGCGCCGTTCCAGTCTTATTTGGGCCTGGAGACTCAACCTCACACCATGGGCTACGATTTCAGCGAGATTAATACCGATGACTTTATCGCCCTGTGCCGAGAAATCGGTGCCGAGCCGTTTATCACCATCAACCCCTGTTGGAACACCCCCGATGAGAACGCCGCTTGGGTGGAATACTGCAACGGCGATGTCTCAACCCCCTACGGAAAACTCCGAGCCAGTCGGGGTCATCAAGAGCCTTACAATGTGCAGTTTTGGTCATTGGGTAACGAATTCGGCTATGGTCACATGGAGGGCGACAACACTCCTGCCGGGTACTGTCAGATCGCACTGGAGAATGGCAAAAAAATGCTGGAGGCCTCACCCGGTCTCAGCCTGTGCTCCTCGGGACCCTATCCTAACAAGGAATGGGCAGAATTTTCAGCCAAGCCGCTTGCCGGGATTTCTCAGATGATTTCCCAGCACTATTATGGCTACGACCCCCATTACACCGACCTTTCCACCGTAGAGGAGGAATATAACCGGTGCATGGCTTCTGTCTCCCGGATGCGGGAGCTGATTCACCAGTCCCGGCAGTGGCTGGAGCCTTCTATACGCATTTCCATGGACGAGTGGAATGTGTGGTATGCCTGGTACCGTCCTTCCAGTGTTACCGACGGTATTTATGCGGCGCTGGTTCTGCACATGTTGATGGAAGAGGCGGAAAAAAGCGGGATAGCCCTTGCGTGTCACTTTCAGGCAATCAACGAGGGAATGCTGTGTGTGAAACCGGATCACGTGAGCTTGACAGCGCAAGGACAAGTGTTCTCCTGGATGAATCGCTGGCACATGGGTAATCGTCTGTGCTCCGCGTCTCAAGAAGCCGTTATTACCGTGGATCGAGAGGGTCGGGTGTCCGCCACGGTGGTGAACGCCGCATTTCACCGCGAAAAGCCGGTGGACTTCTCTTCCTTTGGACCTTGTAGCGAGGCGGTGCTCTTCTCCAGCGACACCGTGTTGCCTCCCTCCTCATTTACCCAGTCAAACGTTCTGGACCAAGCTGCGGGTGGAACCTTGCAAATGCCGCCGCACAGCGTTTTGTTCTTGCGCTTTTAAGAAGCAGGTTTTGATTCGAACGGTCGGGGAAATACGGACAAAACCGCCGGGCTGTGAAGTGTTTTCGGACTTGAACTGCGGCGAGGATGTTTCATGTTGTATCGCTTTTTTCTTGACGCAAGAGTGCTTTGCCGTTATAATGAGAAAAAGTGAAATTTAAAGGGGGCACCACGATGGCAGACATTCGGGCATTTCATGCCATGCGGTACACAAAATCGGCGGGAGAAGCGAAAGAACTGACCTGTCCGCCGTATGACATCATCAGTGAAGCGGAACGCGCGGCGTTTTTGGAAAGAAACCCGCACAACGTCATACGCCTGGAGCTGCCGCGCGGCGAAGAACCGTATAAGACCGCCGGCAAGACGTTGCACACGTGGCTTTCCGACGGCACTTTGCGCTGTGACAAGGACGCAGGTCTTTATATCTACGAGGAAGAATTCAAAACCGACGTAGACCATGGCAAGGTGCGCAGCCTAAAGGGCATCGTGTGCCTTGTGCGCGTGGAAGATTTTTCCGCGGGCGTTGTGCTGCCGCACGAGGAGACGCTCTCTAAGGCGAAAAAGGACCGTTTTGAGCTGATGAAGGCGACGAACTGCAACTTCAGTTCGATTTACTCTTTGTATCAGGACGAAAAGGGTGAGACGCAAAAGCGCATCGACCGCCTTTCCGCCGGCACGCCGTACTGCGAATTTTCAGACGGACTTGTCACACACCGCCTGTGGATTGTGAATGACAAGCAGGCGCTTGAAGCGTTCCGCGCCGATTTTGCGCCGCGCAAATTGTACATTGCGGACGGGCATCACCGCTATGAAACCGCGATTCATTACCGCGATTACTGCCGCGAAAACGCCGTTTGGGCGCCGGGTAGCGAATTCGTCATGATGACGCTCGTCGATATGGCACACCCGGGGCTTGTGGTGTTCCCAACGCACCGCCTTGTGCGCGGCATTGAGGGCTTTTCCGCCGAAAAGGTACTTGAAAGCTGCGGGGAATACTTTCAAATCGAGACGCTTGCGGACAAAAGCGAGATTGAGCCGCGCATGAAAAATGCGTATGATGCCGGGCAAAAGGCATTCGTATTCGTGTATAAAAACGGGAACAGAATGAACTACGCGCTGCTGATTTTGAAAGACGCGGCGGTTATGGAAGAATTTATGCCCGAAAAGAGCGAGGCCTCGCGCGGGCTGGACGTCAGCGTTTTGCACACGCTCATTTTGGAGCGCGCCCTCGGGATTGATCGCGAAAATATGGCGAGTCAGAAAAACCTGACGTATACGCGCGATTTGAACGAAGCGCTTTCCACGGTTGAAAGCGACGAGATGCAGTGTGCATTTATTTTGAACCCCACGCGCGTGGAGGAGATCGGCGCGGTAGCGGCTGCGGGCGAAAAGATGCCGCAGAAGTCCACGTATTTTTACCCGAAGCTTATCACAGGGCTTGTAATGAACAATTTGGAAACGCCTGTGGAAGATTAAAATTTATTTTTAATAAGTCAAGCGCCGTGCTTTCATTCAAGCATGACGCTTGATTTTATATAGCAACACAGAAAACAATCCTTTTCAACCATGCCGCTTTTCACGTCAAAGCAGGTACCGGACGCGCCACTGTGTATTTCCGTAAAACTTTGTAACGTGTATAATTCCCCGCATTTCTCAAATACTACCCATACCGAAACTTTGAAAACAAGGGAGATTTGAGATATGAAGGCAACCGGTATCGTCAGACGTATGGACTAATGTGTTATATTAGGACAAGGCCGGAAAAGCCGCATGAACACAGGGTTTTCGCTGATTTTGTCCAAGTTTCAGTTAAGGAAATCCGTTGGTTGACCGACCGAGTACAGACGAAAGCGAGGAAAAACGGACTCACTTTTGCCACGAGCCAATGTGCTCATCGAGCAACCTGCCACACAGGGCCAGGTGGGAGCAGCTAACCCGCCTGGCTTTGCTCATAGTTGTCGATTGGAAGAGGAGTTTTCCCTTTGGGAAATCTGCGATCAGGAACTCTTTCGTCTACCCCCCCTCGCATTATTCGTCCATTTTTGGTTATAATATGGACGAAAGAGCAATTTGCCGGACAAGCAGAAGATTGGCTCCATAAGAAACCGAACCAGCAGTGGACGCGATCTGTGAAAGCTACAGACAGGCGATCGCAATGGAGGCCGTTATCCGCTGATTCTGATCACGGCGTTTATTTGCGACTTTCTTTGTATACATCCATTCAATGACGGAAACGGCAGGATGAGCCGATTGCTTACTGTAAACGTAGATTTGCAATCTGCAAATCATGAATTTGGAAGAGCCGACCGTCACTATGGTTCGGCTCTTCTCTCATTTTCAAGGAAGAGGAGAAATAGCAGATGAAACAAGGAACTCTCGTTATGGACACGAATACTGGCCGGATGGACATCCGGTTTGGCTTGGATGAATACTATGGAGGACTCCGCTGCGGTACGACAATGGATGTACAGCTCAACGGGAAATGGGTGCCTACCAGGATTGAGATGGCAGATGACTGGTATCTCGTTGGTGTCCGCACCGATAACATCGCCGGTTTGACCGTGCGTATCTGAATAATTAAGATTTGCCGGGCGACTTCAGAAAAGAGGTCGCCCCTTTTTCATGTCCAAATTTTATAAGAAGGAGGTGCCGGTCATGCAGTGTCTGCAAAAGTACCAGTGGGTGAAGCTACCCAGGTGTCATCTTCCGGAAGGCAAGGGTATCATGAGCAAATGGGCAAGGCTGGCATCCCGCGCGGCATTCCGGAAAGGAACAGTTACTTACTGCGGTCACAGAAACCCTGTCGCACCGGGAATGTGGTCAGGCGGCATCGTGGGACTCAAGAGCATTCTGGGACTCAGAAGTCGTGTCAAAGCCCTGGAGACACTGCAGGTTCTCTCTGATCTCGGGTATGTCCACTATGAGCTTAATGCAAAGACAAAGCAGTTGACCTATGAGATCACCGACTGGGTGGTAAAATGCTCCGGCGCCGAGTGCATGGATGGAGTTGTCTATGCCACAGACGGCTATGGATTCCTCTGTCTTCCGCGCAGTATTACGGAACGGTTGGCAGAGCAGCACTACACGTTTGAAGAATCGGATGCTTGGCTGGATCTGTGGTGTCATACGGTGTCCAACGATCCGAGAAACGCATTTTCTTTTTTAATTCCTGTTGCCCAGTATGGGAGATATGGCGCCATTTTGACTTTGGAAACCCTGGGAAAGCGTTGGGGCTGGGAAAAGACAAAGGTATGGAGATTCTTTCAGAAGCATGGGGATGCTTTCTCTCTGCACCGTCTGCCAGGTTCCTTTGGCTGTCTCATTTTTAATAATCTGTATCCAACAGATGCAGCGGTTTCACTTCCAACCCGTGAGGAGATCATGTGTATTCTGGACGAAATACGCATTTGCGCAGTAAATGCGCGCAAGCATGGCTCGGACCATGAGCATATGAGCCGTATGGTTGCATGGTTCAGCAAGCGAGTTCTTGAAAATCTGGGGTTGATCACGTCTTCGGAAAGCGGTGAGAGCCGCGTTGCACTTTCAGCCCCTATAATACGCGCGTATTTTTCTCTGTGTTGGAATTGTAAGAATTGTGGATATGACTGCAGAGGTGCAAGTAAGGATCCTCCTGTCATGGAAGCGAATCACATCCGGGGCCCATGTTGGTCCGTGGACTTAACAAAAATAGCAAAGGAGAATTTTATATATGGCTAAGCAAGAAAAGAATCAACAGGCGCAGACTGAACATTCGCAGGCAGGTGCCGTAATCGAAATGCTCACAGAGAGAGGGTATCTTGGGAACCAGGAGATCAATGATGCAAAGCTTCGGGATGCTCGCCAGGAAAAGCAGAAGGCGGCCTATCACAACACCCTGATGCTGCTCAAACAATACCGGAATATTGCGTGGATGTTGGAATGTTTTCCGGATACCATCGCGGAAGAACTGGAACAGCCTTTCACAAACCTGGACGAATTGATCGACCGGGTTGATGTAGAAATGGCGATGGACAACCGGAAGCTGGAAGGGCGCATGGAGAGCATCAGGAAATCGCGGCTTTTGATGGACCGGGTCAACGAAGCGCTGACCGTACTTCGGAAAAAGCCGGGCAATGGCGAGAAGATGTACAAGCTGATTCATCTGGCCTATATCGCCCCAGAGCAGCTCACGCTGAATGAAAAGCTGTTCCGGCTGAATCTCTCATCCCGGCAGTACTATCGACTGCATGATCAGGCAGTCAACATTCTGTCTCTTCGGCTTTGGGCGGCACCCTCAAAAGGGCTGGATTCCTGGCTGGAGCTTCTGACTCTGCTGGAAAACCTCCACTGATTTACTGGGCCTATTTGCTGCCGGAAAAAAGGCAAGAAAAAGGCAAGTGGGTGCGGCTGACATGGGATTGGAAACCTGCTATACTGATATCGTCCCAAAATGGGATTGGGCAAGAGTGAAGCCGTTTCCTGAGTGATGAACTCCGGAGACGGCTTTTTGCTGCCCGGATTTTTGGCAAAGGAGGTATTTGGCATGGTCTGTAAACTCAAGAAAGAAAGTCAGAAGCTGAGAACTGCTTACTGGACCCTGGTTGGTGCAGCTTCGGCGATGCTGATCACGGTGCAGCCGGTAATGGCTGACACCATCTGGGATCGCTTCTCGACAATCATGAAGGACATCTACGGCCAGCTTGTCGGCATTTCCACGATTGTGGCTGTCACAGCTGCCGCCATCGCTCTTCTGGTCCGCATGATTTCGAGAAACCAGCGTGCAGTTGATGAAGCGACATCCTGGCTGAAGCGTATTGTTGTCACCTGGATCGTCCTGAACTCGCTGGGCTTCATTGTCGCCTATTTGCAGCCCTTGATCGCCGGCGGCAACTACACCGGCTAAGTCCATAGTCGAGCAGACTGGAGGTGATGCGATTTGCTCGACTGGATCTTTGAAGGCGTAATCAACTGGATCAGCAGCATTGTCAGTCAGATGATGGATGCTGTTTCTGGCCTTTTTCTTCAGGCATTGGGAACCGATATGACAGCGATGGAGGAATACTTTCCATTTGTCGCAAAGGCGTTCACCGTTATGCAGTACATGGGGTGGGCCATCCTGTTCCTGATTACTGTCTGGCAGTTGTTTCGGGTATTTGGCGGGCCAATTACTGAAGCAGAGAATCCTTGGGTTTTGTTAGCACGGAGCGCCTTGTTTGCACTCCTGATCGGCTACGCAAAACCCATTTTTTCAATCGTACTGGATATTGCGCGAGCTCCTTACACCGCTTTAATGGAGCTCTCCATGACAGCGGAGGATTTTACCTTCGCGGGTGTGGAGCAAGCCTTGGCCAATGGACTGACAACCATTGTCGCCATCGTATCCATTGTCGGGCTGCTCCTTCTCATCATTTTGGAAATATCGCTGGGATGGAACTATTTCAAATTGCTGCTGGAAACGGTGGAGCGGTACATCGTAGTGGGTGTCCTCTGCTATACTTCCCCGCTGGCTTATTCCATGGGTGCTTCCAAAGCAACCTCTCCTGTATTCAAAAGTTGGTGCAGGATGGTGGGTTCCCAGATGTTGCTGTTGGTAATGAACGTCTGGTTCCTTAGAGCATTTAATTCCTCTATGGGTCAGTACATCGGTAACGGCGGCGCTCTTTCCACCGGGCAGGGGAGCATTTTTTTGTGGTTGTTCTGCGCCTTGGCGTTTCTGAAAACCGCTCAGAAATTTGACTCCTATCTGGCAGCCATGGGCCTCAATGTCGCCCAAACCGGATCCGGCATGGGCATGGAGCTGTTGCTGGCAGCACGGATTATTTCCGGAGTTGGAAGCGGCGCCCGAAGTGCAGGCAGTGTGTTCCGCAGCAGTACTGCTACTGGAACCGGCGCGGCTGCAAGTGGATTTGCATCCGGATTCGCCAGTAAGTTCAAGGGCAACAGCTATGTCCGTGATGCAGTTGTTGATGGTGGTGTCAGGATGGGCGCAGGCGGAACTGTTGGGTTCATAGGCCGAACTTTTGGTGGCATTGCCGCGCGTAATGGAGCGACCCTTACCGGCGAATCCATCTCCTCCGTGGCATCCAGAACGCCCAATGTATCTGGCAGCATTGCCGGGGAGATTGCGGACCGCAGTCTTGGCAACTATATTCCACAGTTGAATGGCTACCAACTGTCTGACACCCAGATCACCGGTGGGCAGATTAGCACCAAAGTGACAGGCCCCGACGGCAAGGAAACCTCGGTGGAGATGTTCAGTACATCTCAATTTGAGAAGCCGGATGCGCCTCACTCTGTGGTTACTGCTTCGGATGGCAGTCAGTGGTATCAGATGGCCAGTGGCGAGGGCGCGGGAGCGTTCTATGATGCACCGTCCTTTGCCGGAAGTCCGGCAGAAGCACCGCAAGTGGCAGCAACTTTTCCCGACGCTCCCGAGGGCACAATGCTCCGAACCGTTGGAGAGGGCACCATCGAAGCAAGTTCTCCGGACGGTGGAAACACCATGTGGTACAACAGCGCCTTCTACGACGAGCCGGATGCTCCCCATACGATTATCCAGTCCGCGAATGGCGTGGACTGGTACGCGATGCAGCAGCATGCCGAAGCGCCGGAGTTCGAACCCGGAGAATCGGCCCTCGCTTACAACCAGGCACAGTTTCAGGCATTTATGCCGGGTTATGAGCAACCGGTATCCTCTGTGGATGGCGCTCAGCGGGTGGATGGACACTTTGAGGTACGTCACGAAAACGGTTCCGGTACCATGTTCTATGATACCGCACAGTTTGCTCCTCCCCGCGGCGATTATCAGGTTTATCAGGATATCAACGGTGGCCAGTGGTATGCGATCCGCGGTGAAGCAGCTGTTGATCGCAAGCCTGTATACGAAGGCGGAAAACCGGTGTATGACGGTGACAATGTCCGTACTGTATCGGTGGAAACCGTTCGTTATAAGCAGACCCCGGCACGCTTTGGAGAGCCGAAGTCACGTAACAATGAGTCCATTAAAGCACCTAAAAGAAAACGCTAAGTATATGCAGACAGCCGGGCCGGCAGAAAGAACGGTTCGGCTGTTCTGTTTTTGAATTGAACACGCTGTGAAGTGCAGCTTGATATAGGAGGTGAAAAATGCATGTCCGAACCGACAAAGCAGCAAATCGGTGATGGCCAGGATAATTTCGGCCAGGCTGCTGGACAAATGGCAAAAGCTGCAAAGCAGGCCAGCCAGGAGGCGGCAAAGAAAGGCGCGGAAGCGACTGCAAATGCTGCCGCTGCTACGGTTAAAGCAGGAGTGGAAGGTGGAAAAGCCGTTTCGGAGATTGCGGTCGGCACTGCGGTTGGAGGTCCCTGGGGTGCGATCTTGTCCGCCGCATGGGCCATGCGACATACGCTGTTCAAAATCCTGATCTGCATCTGTCTTGCACTGACATTTCTGATTGTCATGATTGTATCCCTTCCGTCTATTGTCGCGGACAGTGTCTTTGGGTTGAGCGGAACACAGCCAGCGGAAGATGCGACGCTATTGTCCAGCTATACGGAGATGGCCGAGGCGGTATCCGATGTGGTGGATGGTGCGTATGACCTTTCGCTCTCCGAAGTGGAACGTATTATTGCGGACGGTGGGTATGATTATGATCTCTCCATGGATGCACTGATCAATTACGCGCAGTCTTCAGCAGGCTATGATGTCTGCTACATATTAGCTGCTTATTCGGCCTCCATGGAGCAGCAGAACACGAGCCAGGCGGATATGATCTCGAAGCTGGATGGCGTTTCCGCCGATATGTTTCCGGTAACCTCCGAGGAAAAGGAAAAGGAGGTTTCGGTGCCGGCCACCTACTATACCTACAAACCTGTTTCCGTCACGGTGGTGACGAATCAGGTTCAGACGGGCATCATCAACGGAGTACCACAATACCGCTATGAAACCGCAACCAGAACCTACTACCTGCCGGATACAGCGTTTTCTGCTGATACTGTCATTGAAGTGGATGCCTATTCCAGTGTTGAGGTCACTGTACCCATATTTTCTGGCAGCCGGATTATCGGGACAGGCACCGAAACTTACTATTCCTACACAGGCAGGGAAACCGTAGAACCGACCACCGAGATGGTCAAATATGTTGAGTGTACAATCCATCCCTTTGACAACACCGTAATTGCCAGAGCTTTCAACTTGGATTTGCATGCTCAATATAACCAATTCAGCATCACTTATGGCGAGGCCATTCAAAATATGGCGAATGCCTTGAAAATGACGCTGTACGGCACGCTTGGAAATGGGCAGGCTGTTCCGCTGACGGATGCAGAGCTTATCGCTTTTGTCAACCGTCAGAACTGCAATGCGACCAGAAAACATATCCTGTCCACAGCGCTTTCGCTGGTAGGAAAGGTTCCTTATTTCTGGGGAGGAAAGTCTGCAGCGGGCTGGAATGATGAGTGGAATACCCCAAAGCTGGTTACAGCTGAAGGATCTCCCAGTACGGGTACGATACGGCCCTTTGGTTTGGACTGTTCCGGTTTTACAGACTGGACATATAAAACAGCCGTTGGCGTCAGTCTGTACGGCGGGACCTGGAGCCAGTGGGCTGAATCGTATTCCATCACGGCAGATGAACTTCTGCCCGGTGACCTTGGTTTCCTGATGGATGATGACGGGCAAGATTGGAATCATGTTCTGATCTTCGCTGGGTATGGGGAGAGCGGAGAGCGTATGTGGGTTCATTCCACCAGCAGCAGCGGAGTGACACTGAATTCTCCCAGCTACGAAGCGAGTCTGTCTCTACGAAGGCCAAAAAATGTGGATTTCGATGCGATGATCACAGGTAGTCCGACTGGCGAGGGCCTTTATACCATCGAGGTTGAGGTGACCCACTACTGCGCCTGCAGTATCTGCTGCGGCAGCAACGCTGACGGAATCACAGCCAGCGGAAAGCCTGTGGCACGGGGTATGGTGGCCATGTCCAGCTATTACCCCTTTGGAACGCAGATTATGATTAACGGAGTCATGTATACGGTTGAGGATCGGGGCGGCTCCGGAATCGAGAATGATATCCATCGGGTGGATATCTTTGTACCAGATCACAACGAGGCCCTTCGGCTTGGCCGGTTTACGACCACAGCGACCATTTATAGAATAGGCAGGTGACCCATTTGGAAGAGAAAGAATACAATAACATTTACGCCATTCCGGCGAACTATACGGACTCCGGCAAGATTCTCGGCGGCATGCTGGAGCCCAGGAATGCAGTGGAAGCAGTGATCCTGTTGATTCTGACAGGATATCCGATCCTATTTGTGATCCCCATGTCCGGCACCATCCGGATTGTGGTAGCCACAGTAACCTTGCTTCCTCTCGGTGTGCTGGCGATGATGGGCATCGATGGCGATTCCCTGTTTCAATATCTCGGCCATATGTTTTCCTACCTGAAGAACCGCCGGAAATTACACTACAGGAGGATTGGATATCGTTATGACCCAAAACAACTCCGCAAAAAGAAAGGCGGAAAAAAGAAAAAGCAAGCCAGAAAAGCTTGATTTCGTCCAGGATTTCATTCCAGTGAAAAACCTGGCCAACGGCGTCATCGAGACCACGGACGGGAGATACATCCGTATTCTCGAAATTGAACCCATCAACTTTATGCTTCGCTCCGACGAGGAGCAGTTCAATATTATCTCATCCTTCGCAAGCTGGCTGAAAATTTCACCCATGCGGATGCAGTTCAAGAGCATGACCCGAAAAGCAGATTCAGACCGCCATGTGGCCATGGTGCGAGCGGAACTGGAAGCGGAAGAGAATGAATCCTGCAAGCGATTGGGAGAAGGTTACATCCGGCTCATTAAGGATGTGGGCAGCCGTGAGGCCCTAACCCGGCGCTTCTTTCTGATCTTTCAGTATGAGGAGTTGCGGCGGGGTGATGGCGAAGATTACGGTCAGGTTCTAAGCATGATGCAGGCTGCGGAACAGACGGCCAGGGCTTACTTCTTCCAGTGCGGCAACAGCATTCTGGACCCAAAGGATCCAGATGAAGCGACGGCAGAGATTCTGTATATGTTCTTTAATCGCCGTTCCTGTGTAGATGAACCATTCCAGAGCCGGGTCAATCGGGTGGTGATTGACACCATGGCCACAAAGCAGAAGGTCATCGGCATTGATCCTGTTCCACACATTCGGATTTCAAACTTTCTGGCACCCCGCGGTATTGATCTGAACCATCATCACTACGTCGTGATGGATGGCCTTTATTATACCTTTCTTTACATCAAGGGTAACGGCTATCCAAGTATGGTTCGGGCAGGCTGGATGTCCTCTCTGATCAACGCCGGTGAAGGTGTGGATGTTGATGTTTTCCTGCGCCGGGAAAACCGGAGCAAGAGCATTGACAAGGTCGCCCAACGAATCCGTCTGAATCGTACCAAACTCAAGAGTATGCAGGACACCAGCAGCGACTACGAAGAACTGGCAAATTCCATCCAGTCCGGCTATTACATCAAGCATGGCCTGTCCAACAATGAGGATCTGTTCTACCTGTCCATCTTTGTCACAGTCTCGGCCAAAAGTTATGAGGAACTGATGTGGCGCAAGCAGCAGATGGTGGATATGCTAAAATCCATGGACATGTATGTCAGCGACTGCCGGTTCCAGCAGGAAGCGGCCTTTCGCAGCGTAATGCCCTTTGTGAAAATGGCGCCGTCACTGGAAACGAAGAGCCAACGCAATGTGCTGACCAGTGGTGCAGCTTCCACCTATATGTTCACCAGCTTCGAAATGTCGGACGACACCGGCGTGCTGCTGGGGATCAACCGGCATAATAATTCCCTGTGCATCGTTGACCTGTTCAATACCAAGAAGAACAAGAACGCCAACCTGAACCTTTTGGGCACCAGCGGTGCCGGCAAGACCTTCACCATGCAGCTGCTGGCGCTGCGTATGCGAATGCGCGGCATACAGTGCTTTATTCTGGCGCCCATCAAGGGACACGAATTCCGAAGAGCCTGCAAAAAGATCGGCGGCGAATTTATCAAGATCGCACCGGGATCTCCGCACTGCATCAACATTATGGAGATCCGTCACACGATCTCTCCAGAGATGGAACTGATCGACGAGATCGACTACAGCGAGATGGATTCTATGCTGGCCAGAAAAATCCAGCAACTCATGACTTTTTTCTCCCTGCTGATACCGGACATGACAAATGAAGAAGAGCAGATGCTGGATGAAGCGCTGATCCGCACCTATGCGAAATTTGGGATCACGCATGATAATGATTCTCTATACATAGACCGCACTACAAATCCGCCGAGAATGAAGGCTATGCCCATCATCGGGGATCTCCACAAAGAACTTCAGGAAAATCTCATGACCAAGCGCATTGCCATCATCATCAGCCGGTTTGTCACCGGCTCCGCACAGAGTTTTAATCGGCAAACCAACGTGGATCTCAGTAACAAGTATATTGTGCTGGATCTTTCGGAATTGAAAGGCAAACTGCTCCCTGTCGGAATGTTCATCGCTCTTGACTACGTTTGGGACACTGTTAAGGCCGACCGTACCAAAAAGAAGGCCATTATGATTGATGAGATCTGGCAGCTCATCGGTGCCAGCTCCAATCGGATGGCGGCGGAGTTCTGCTTGACGATCTTCAAGACGATCCGTGGATTTGGCGGTGCGGCTGTTTCAGCCACCCAGGACCTTTCCGATTTCTTCGGCCTTGAAGACGGCAAGTACGGGCGAGCCATCATCAACAACTCCAAGAACAAGATTCTTTTGAACCTGGAACCGGATGAGGCCAAGTATGTTCAGGAAACTCTGAAGCTGACCCAGACGGAAACGAGGGCAATCACCCGGTTTGAACGTGGAGAGGCGTTGGTCATATCTAATAACAACAAGGTGCCGGTAGTGATAAAAGCATCCCGCGAGGAGCAGGAGATGATCACCACAGATCGCGCTGAGTTGGAGGCTCTTTTGAAAGAGCGCCAGCAGGAACAAAACGTATAACCTGCAAAATACGCATTTCAAATCAAATACGCACGAAGGAGGTGTGAAATATGCTGCTGCAAGACGAACAATATGTGGTCAAGTGGCTTTCCCAATATGGTGCCCTGCCAAAAGCGCAGATTACCAAGATGCTTCGAAAGCCGCCGAATACTGCCGAAAAGATCCTGCGGAACCTGAAAAAGCAGATGCGGATCTCGGATGTGTCCGGTGGCTACTACATTGGGCTGGATGCCATGAGTAAACCGGATCAGAGAATGATTCTCGCAGTTTGGGTACTTTTGAAGTTCATTGATCAGGTAGATCCCCTGGCTCATTATCCGGCGGTATATCCCGCCCAGCTCTTTTTTCTGAAAGAAAACATAGGATATGAGATTGTTGTCCTGTATGAGGGTGAGGAACGGCTGCTTCGGCTGCTTCAGCCTGATGAGGATCTGAAGTACATTATCATACTGCCTCATATTGGTATGGCGAACGGGCTGAAGCTTCCGGACGCTCCTTGCCTGTTCGCAACTGTGGATTATTGCGGAGAGCACGAGCCTGAGGTCTATTTCTATACGGAGGAGGCGATTCTGGATGGAAAAGAATCCGTTCCTGCAAATGTTGGATAAATTCCAAAGACTGAACAAAGAACAGTCAGAACTGGCAGACTTGGTTCAATGGTCTTTTAAGGCCAGCGATACCAAAGCAGCCTACGATCTTTCCCTTCGACTGGAAGAACTGACGGAGCGGTCCGTACTCTTGAGCCGGTCGCTCCCAGCTTACACCGGCAATCCTCGTTCCGTCCATGATGTTGAAGCTGTCATTGGCAGAGAAATCCCAGTGGAAATTGGGTTCACGGAGGAAGGATGGTTCAGTCTCAGAATGCCCCTGTTGCTCCCGAAGAAGGAGCACGGCTCTGCAAATTATATCCGTTCTATTGTGTACCCTGCGATGGAGGGATTCTTCCGGGACAAGCCACCGGTACGATTCCGGGACTGTGTGCTGATCTACCGACACTTGTATTCCCGGAATAGACCGGAACGGCAGCGCCGAGACCATGACAACATTGAAGTCAACATGCTTTCCGACACAATTGCACTGTATGTCATGCCGGATGATGGGCCGGAAATCTGCTGCCACTACTACTGCAGCGCAGCGGCCCAAACTGAGCGAACGGAGGTCTATGTGGTTCCTCAAACCGACTTTCCGTACTGGTTCGAATCAGAAAAAAAGATGCCGGAGGAGGGGGTGAAACTCTATGAAACGAAGCTTTCGAAAGCGGAAATTCATATGTAAAAACCGGCGAAAACTGCCGACGAAAAAAGACACATGGCGACATAGCCGGAAAAGCTCTGAAAATCAAGGCTTTTTCAGGGGTGATGCCTCCGGCCATTGCGCCCAAGAGAGCAGTCATCATGGCGCAGTTTCTTCGGGCAAGGGTGAGTCGCTATGATACACTTCCGCCCAGGCAGTCATGTGCATCGGCTCGTCACAATTCTGTCCACAACAGGTGAATTTCCAACACGATCGCTTTACTTACTCGGAAATGAACGGGTCTTCAAGGCGGTAGTCCATAAACTCACAACCATTCAGCAATTCCGCAATTCTCAGACTGGAGCTGAACTGACCTGCCGAATGCTTACCGTGTCCGGAAGGGGCCGGAACAAAACCATTCGGTTTCACAGATCGGCTCTTCCCATACTGGAATGGGTTAGCGCTCAGGATTATTACCTGCATGCATTCCGGAACCATAAATTCTCCGGGGATGCTTATCATGTGGAGCGGCGGCACCGGGTGGCAGAAGCTGTGGCCATGTGCATGAGTGCAGGTCTGGAGTCTCGCCCCTATGTACTGCCAAAGCTTCAGGGGGAGTGCATCAGCAAAACTGTTCCAGAGTTCCCCTGCCTGTATCTCGCAAGAGAGTTGAAGCGCGTGGATGAGTTGGGGACGAATAAGACCCAGTTCACGCGCTTGGTTGGTGCATTCTTTTCCGACCGGGAATGCCGCGCGGTCTACAACACACGGAATGCGGTTATGAAGTGGTCCGGGATGGGCGAGTTCAAGGCAAGACAGAGTATTACGGACATCGCTCGGTTGAATGCCGGTATCTCCCGGGTGGATTCCGCCATTCTGTTTGCCAAGTCCTATGACACCGCGCTTCAGACCCTTCTGGAGTCTGACCGGAGCCGACGGATGGAATTTCGATTTGATGCGGTCTACCGTCATATTCATGTTGTTACAATGGATGAGAACGGCGTTCGACTCCTGCAGTTGCTGTCTGTGCCAGACTGGAATGAACAGCTGCTGGACCTGCTGTTCGATCCTGAGCAGCGGTCCTATAACAAGGGTCAATTTGAGTATGACGCTTGTATTGACGGTGTCTATATCCTATCCCATCTGGATGGAGACATTGCCAGACTGATTCGGTTCCGTGATGCGCTGAGAATGGGCGCCGGCCCGAGTGAGGTTCTGTGCTTTCCATTCCAGGTTGAGTTCTTACAGGAATTCCTGGGTCAGGCAACCCAGTTCAAAACCATTGACATGAGCGCAGTGGAGGAAGCAATTGGCCAGGAAAGGAGGAAGTTATTTGACGGATAAAATAAGAACGGCTGCCATTATTCTTGCCGCCATACTGGGATGCACGGCGCTGGTTTATCTGGGCGGAATGCTCAGCCAATTGCTGACGAACTACTCACTCTGGCTTGCGTCTGACGGTATGAGCGGTCAAACCACGATGAAACCAGTCAGTTGGAACCCGGCGATCTGTTTTCCGCTGGCTTTCACGGTCAATGGGATTAAGGGAATGTTGGGGCTTCTGCTGATTGGCGGGGGTATCTTTGCCTATGTCAAGCTCCATGACCGTTTTGACAGCAAGGAACATGATCCGCGTGGTTTTTCCAAGAGCAAATCCGGCATCTATGGTACGGCTTCCTGGATGACAGAAAAGGAGATGCGCGAGATGCTGGAGATCTCCACGATTGAAAAAGCGGAAGGCACCATCTTGGGTGAGTATAAGGGAAAAGCCGTCTGCATGCCGGTAGACACCAGGCTGAACCGGCACATTGCCATCTTTGGTGCCTCCGGCACCATGAAATCCAGGGCCATCATACGGAATGCACTGTTCCAAGCTTTGAAGCGAGATGAGTCTGTGGTTGTCACAGATCCAAAAGGTGAACTGTATGCGGATACGGCTGAGATGTACCGCAAGGCCGGTTATGAAGTGAAGGTGTTCAATCTGGTGACACCTGAGCACGGCGATTCCTGGAACTGTATGTCTGACCTTCACGGAGACACCCTCATGGCCCAGGTGCTGACCAATGTTATCATTGGAAACACCAGCTCAGGTAAGGGAGATCATTTCTGGGACAATGGCGAAGGAAATTTACTCAAAGCTTTGATCCTGCTCGTTGACCAGGATCCCCATCGAAGTTCTGATGAGAAACACCTGACCGCTGTATATCAGATGTTGACCCAGCACAGCGAGCGTCAACTCACGACCATCTTTGAAAAGCTCCCTCTGGATCATCCGGCTCGGGCACCCTATAACCTGTTTGCCCAGTCCAGTGATACTGTGAAATCCGGCATCATACTGGGGCTGGGTACCAGACTTCAGGTGCTGCAGAATCAGGCCGTTCAGCGGATCACCAGTCGGTCTGACATTGACCTGTCCGAACCAGGCACCCGAAAATGCGCATATTTTATCATCTTGAGTGACCAGGATGCGACCATGGCATTCCTGTCGTCGCTCTTTTTTTCATTCCTGTTCATCCGGCTCACCCGGTTTGCCGACTCCAGACCAGATGGTCGCTGCGATGTGCCCGTGAATCTGATTCTGGATGAGTTTAACAATGTTGGTCGTATCGGCGGTGCAGAGGACGGATCAGACTTTGCAAGATCGCTATCGGTCATTCGCTCCCGGGATATCCGGGTGATGCTGGCGGTGCAGAGCCTTGGTCAGCTTCAAAACCGGTATGGCAACAATCTCTGGGCCGAAATCATCGGCAACTGTGACATACAACTGATGCTCGGCTGTACCGATGATGTGACAGCAGATTACTTTTCAGAGCGCAGCGGAGATATGTCGGTAATGGTCAACTCCACAATGACCGTGCGTCAAACCATTGCGGTAGCGCAGGTCATCCCTCAGTACCGTCATACCGAAGGGCAAGGGAAACGGCGGCTGCTCACTTCCGATGAGGTACTTCGATTACCAAATACCGAAATGTTGGTGGTGATCCGCGGCTGCAATGTGCTCAAGCTCGAAAAGCTGGACTATACCAAGCATTGGATGGCCAAGCTGATCGATCGGCATAATATCGCAGAGTATACTCCCCGACCGGTCGCTCCCGTTTTCCAGACTGACTTTACATCAGTACCTTCTGCTGCAGAAAAGCCGCGTGAGCCGGCCAGGAAGAAAAAGCTCTACAGTTCGGCCAAACCACCTACTGAATTTTAATCAAAAGGAGGATTTTTATGAACCTGAATCACTCTGATCTGCCCATGGAAGAGGCAAGCGTTCCCAAAACCGAAGCTGTTCCGGAATTGGAAGACATGATCAGCAATCCGAACCAGGCAACCGCACTGGATCCTGTCCAGACTGACTCTGAATCGGTCGCGATCACCGACCCGGGGCCCGGATCCGACTTTCCCGATCATGCTTCAGTAGTTTCCCCTGAGACTGAGCCAGAAAAGCCGAAAAGAACCCGGAAGCGTAAGACGACCGAAGGCCCTGCGTCCCAGTCTGACACAGAAGCGGATTTGAGAGAGGAAACGCCAGCCAACAGCGCCAAGGCCAGGCCAAAGCGTCCGTATGTCCGCCCTGAGATGACCGTCATTTCCATTGATGACCGTCTGACCGTCCAGACTGAGGCAGATAAAGCCAAGAACGACCTTCTGGACCTTTTGGAATCTTATAAAACCGGCCGTATTCTGACCGGAACCATCCAGGGCGTGGAGCGTTCCGGGGCCAATGGCCCTGCTCTCGCAGTCCTGTATCATGGTGATTTCAAAATCATTATTCCCGCGTCGGAAGCAGTGGAACCGCCTGCGGATTTCCGCGGCAGGAGCCCGGATGAAGTCATGCACTATCTGCTGACCAAACGTCTGGGTGCCGAGGTGGATTACATTATCAAAGGCATTGACCATCAGACTGACCTGGCCGTGGGCAGCCGTCTTGAGGCGATGCGCGCCAAGCGCCGTCAATATTATCTGGGCACAGACCGGGATGGAAATAACCTTATCTACTCCGGAGTGTGCGCAGAAGCTCGCGTGGTTTCTGTAATCCGTGCCGGAATTTTTATTGACCTGTTCGGTCTGGAGGTCTACATCCCTCTCCGGGAACTGAGTTACCAGCGGCTCATGGATGCGGCCGGTACTTTCCAACCCGGCCAGCGCATTCTGGTCAAAGTGATGGACGTAGATCGCAGTGATCGAAACAACATCAAAGTCGCAGCCTCCGTCAAGCAGGCGATGGAAAACCCCAGTGAAAAAGCGCTGCGCCGGTATTCCATAGGAGACTGTTATGTGGGGACTGTCAGTATGGTGGATACCAATGGCGTGTTTGTTGCGCTGGATGGCGGTATCGACTGTCTCTGCAGTTATCCCAAGCGCGGCCGCCCGCCCAGAGGTGCCCGGGTGACCGTAAGAATTCTTGGCATCAACCAGGAAACGAACCGAATCTGGGGCGCCATTACCCATATTGCAGCAGCGCGATGATTCGATTCCGGACTGACGAAAGGAGGAATTTCATGACCTATTGTGATCTGTGTGTTGCCGAGCAGCAGCGCCGAAAACAGATCGTCTCCGAGACTCGGACGATGATCTATGCGCATCTGCAAGTACAGGAGGATGACGGCGCTTCCCTGCTGACCAGCTACAGCGGGTATTACCTGCAAATCTCGTTTTCAGAGATTCATCCCCTGATGGTTCTCTGCCTTGCCAGAGCAATGCCGAACCCCAGTTCCGGGAAGCAGCGTCAGATGACCAATGAGCTGAATTTGCAGAGCATTCTGGGAAGCCATGCCATCAATGATGATGTTGGCTGCTATTCTTACCGTGCTACCCATTGGCTGGACAACAAAATGGAAGCATCTCGCTTTTTCGAAATTCTTGAACGTTGTGTCGATGAAGCAAACCGTGGATATCATAAATTGGCAGGCTGAATTGCAAAATACCAGACCGACTCGTGTAATAATAGTGAACCCACACGAGAGGAGAATGCATTATGAAAGCACGAGTGATGGTTGCTCTTTGCCTTGCAGCGCTGATGCTTGGAGCTTGCTCTGCTTCAGACCCGTCTGAGGCCAGTGAAAATCGGGCAATTGTGGACCAGAGAATTCAGGATTCTCAGTCCGCCTGTCAGACTGACCCGGCTCCCGATGAATGCCTTCAGGATCCGGAGAAGACAAGCCTGGATTCTGAGTCTGTATCAGACTCGGATGAAATCGAAATGCCAAGCAGTGCACCTCCCGAGCCGGCCGGTGAACAGGAAAGCTCACAGGAGCCGACTGAGCCATCATCTCCGCAGGCAACAGAAAATCCAACGGTTCCAGCAGAGCAGACACCGCCACCTGATACTTCAGCGCCTGAGGACGATCCGCCGGTTGACCCGGGCGGTTCTGAACCCCTCCCTCAACCGGAGCCGGATAATCCACCTACACCGGAACCGGAGCAGGAAGCAGAACCGGACCACGAAACTACAGAGTCAGAGCCTCCGGCATTCGATGTACAGGTCTGGGTTGACTTCGCTATTTCCTATGGTCAGCAAATTGGTCTGGAATATGATGCCAGTGCCACAGATTGCTGGGACGCACCCATAACGGCAAGCGGCCAGTCCAAGTTTCTGGAACGCGATATCACCTCACGCCTGAATCGCTATCTGGATCGGGGGATGACCGGATTCAGCGTCTGGGCGGAGATCCGCTCCGACGGAAAGTATAATCTGTATATCGGCTATCGCTAAAATCTATTTTGTTATGAACGCATCGTGGAAACTCACGGTGCGTTTCATTTTATATCAAACAGGAGGAGACAATCATGACAACAGCGAAAAGAAAGCCCCTTTCACTTTTACTGACCTTACTTATGCTGGTCAGCATGGTGGTAAATCTGATCGTTCCCGTCTATGCGGCGGAGAATGTCGGCACCATTTATTTAGTGCAGTACCCCCGCGGCGGTGGTGACACGGATGCTTGGGGACACCCCAATCTTACTTATATGAACGGATGGCAATCCGGCAGCGCCTCAGGCTTTCTAACCCGAAGCATGGATTCCTACACCGGTCAGCTTGTGTACTGTATCGAGCCCGGTGTCCACCAAAACAGCGGTGACCAGCTGAGCGGCCGCGGTGAGGATTTCTGGGAGAACTATCCGGACGATCTGAACCCGACCATTGATCCCGATACGATCAAAACCCATATTGGCCGTATTTTCCAGTATGGCTATACCGGGAATAATACGACGACCTGGGATGTAAACAATGCGTCCGATCAGAATACGCTGGCTCAGATCATGGCCACACAGATTCTGATCTGGGAGACCATCGTCGGCGAACGTGATGCAGATTTTAACCATGTGAATGCGCACGGCATGGGCTACGCTGAAGTTCTGGATACGGTCAGTTCCAATCATCCGCTGCGCTCCAAGGTAATCTCCGCATACAACGGAATTGTCAGTGCGGTTCAAAACCACGATGTGATTCCCTCGTTCATGTCCAGAAGCCGAGGCAGTGCCCCGACCTATGAACTGGAATGGAACGGTTCCTCTTATGTGCTGGAACTGAGAGATACCAACGGTGTGCTGAGCAATTTTTCTATCTCCTCGCCGACCTCCGGTGTCACGGTATCCCAGTCTGGAAATACACTGACGATTACCGCACAGGAAGCGCCCACGAATGGGATCACAATCACAGCAACCAAGGGCGCACAGCGTCTGGGCGTTGTAGTCTGGACCGATGGCGTGAAAAGCAGCACAGTATCCGGTCAAATTCAGGACTCCGTCACCTGGGGCGAGCGTGTGTCTGATCCGGTTTATGCCTATCTGAATCTCAAGGTAAGCTACGGTGAAGCCAAAATCGTGAAGCACTCGGAGGATGGCAAGGTCGCCGGTGTGAAGTTCCGGGTGACAGGCAATGGTATGGATGAAACCGTCACTACGCAGAACGATGGTACCATCTCGATTGCTAATCTGAAGCCTGGCGAGTATACCGTTACAGAACTCTCCGATAACCGGTATGAGCCGCAGGAACCTCAGACTGTTACCGTCGTCAGCGGTCGGACCGCTGTTGTCACCTTCAGCAACACTCTCAAGCGCGGCAGACTGGAAGTGACAAAATCCTCTGAAGATAACCTTGTGGAGGGAGTAAAATTCCATTTGTTCGGCACCTCCCTTTCCGGTCTGACCGTGGATGAATACGCAGTAACCGATGAGACTGGTACCGCACACTTTGATAACATCCTGATCTCCGGAAACACATCGTATACGCTGGAGGAAGTGGACGCAGCCGAGCGGTATGTGGTCCCTGCCGATCAGGAGGCTGTGATCTACTGGAATGACGTGACCGAACGCAGCTTTACTAACACCCTTAAAAAATTCCGGGTCGAGGTGGTGAAGCGTGATATTGAGACAGGTTCGGCGCAGGGCGATGCAAGCTTAGCCGGTGCCAGGTACGGCCTGTATCAGGCCGGGAATCTGGTGGCTGAGTACACCACAAACGCCAACGGTGGTTTTGTGACGGATTATTTCATCTGCGGAGACGGCTGGACGATTCGTGAAATTGCACCCTCAGAAGGCTATCTTCTGGACGAAACCATCTATGAGATTCCGTCGGATGCTTCCAATTTCAAAGTGGAACTGAATGACCTGGATCTGACCGTTCATGAACAGATCATCAAGGGCAGCATCCGCCTGGTCAAGCACATTGACAAACCTGATCCCGATGTAGAGACGGAACTGGAGGTCACAGACTCTTCGGAGCCCATGCCTGTCCTGGAAGATGTCATCCTCCAGACTGAGCCTGTTTTGGAAGAGGAAATGCTGAATTCCGATCGAGTGCTCCCTGGAGAACCGGATTCAGACAAAATCGAAAGTGAGTCTGAGGAAATCGAGTCTGACACGGTCGTGATGGACGATGCCCTGGATTCCGAACCTGAAGTGACGGCTGAGACGGAAGAACTTTCTGAGACTGAGCCTGTTCTGGATGAAGTAGAGCAGCCTACCCCGGTACCGGATGATGAAATCAAGCCCTCCGGTGGAGAAGGTCTGATCGAGCAGCCTGAGGAGGGCGCCAAGTTCCAAATCTATCTGGCTTCTGCAGGCAGTTATGATGCCGCGAAGGAAAACGAGCGCGATCTCCTCGTAACCGATGGCGATGGCTTTGCCGTATCCAAGGATTTGCCTTATGGCCGCTACAGGGTTCATCAGATTGAAGGCATGGATGGTCAGGCATTCATTCCTGACTTCACCGTGTTTATCTGTGAAAATGGGCAGACTTACTCTTACATTCTGAACAACCAGACCACCAGCAGCCTGATTCGAGTGGAAAAGCGTGATGCGGAAACAGGCAATATTATCGCCGCAGCGAATGTGGGTTTCCAGGTCCGCGATCTGTCTACCAACGAGTTGATCATCCAGACGGTTTACTATCCGACGCCTGTGACCATCAACACTTTTTATACCAACGATGAGGGCTGGCTGATGCTGCCTTGTGAACTGGATTACGGTCAGTATGAGCTGATTGAAGTACAGACCTGCTACGGATATGTGCTGGACAGCGAGCCGGTTCCCTTTACGGTGGACGGAAGTGAAAATGTAGTCACCGTAGAGAAATACAACTACGCCCAGAAGGGTGTCATCAAGATCCAGAAGACAGGCGAAGTCTTCGCCAGCGTCTCTCGGCAGGAGGATCTGTATCAGCCTGTGTACGAAGTGCGGGGGCTGGCTGATGCAGTTTTTACCGTCACTGCCGCGGAAGATATTGTGACCCTGGATGGTACGGTTCGGTACACGAAGGGCGAGTTGGTCGATACGATCACCACTGGAGCAGATGGCTGGGCCGAGAGCAAAGCGTTGTATCTGGGTCGGTACGAGGTGACGGAGATCGAAGCCCCTGCGCCTATGGTGCTGAACAGTGAAACTCAGATTGTGGAACTGGCCTATGCCGGACAGGATGTCGAACTGACGGAGGTCAATGCCGGCTGCTACAATGAGCGTCAGACAGTTCAGATCAGTCTGACCAAGAACATGGAATCGGACAAGACGTTTGGCGTTGGCCTCGGCGATGAGTTGGCCAGTGTCACATTCGGGCTATATGCTGCAGAGGAGATTCCGGCCGCAGACGGCTCTGTCATCCCTGCAGACGGTCTTATTGAAATCCTCGCCATTGGTGCTGACGGAACTGGAAATTGCAGTTCCGATCTGCCTCAGGGCAGCTACTACCTCCAGGAACGCACTACCAACGGCAGCTATATTCTGAACGATACCAAATACCCGGTGATCTTCACCTATGCGGGGCAGGACATTGCGACAGTGCGTCTGGCAGCCAACGATGGTCAGGCCATTATCAACGAGCTGATCTACGGCAGTGTGTCCGGTAAGAAGCTGGATGATGCCGGTAATGCCCTGGAAGGTGCTTTAATCGGACTGTTTACGACTGATGAGGGTGAGTTTAACGAGGAGACAGCCGTCCTGACCACCACATCTGCTGAGGACGGGTCTTTCCACTTTGAAAACATCCCGAAGGGCATCTGGTACATCCGTGAGATTCGGCAGCCGGAGGGCTATGTGTTGTGCGCGGATATCTTCCCAATTGAGATCTCTGAGAACGAACAGATTGTTGAGATTGAAATCGTCAATGAGCGTATTCGGGCGACACTGAGTCTGACCAAGATTGATGAGGAGTATCCGGATCACAAGCTCAGCGGTGCGGAGTTCGAAGTCTACCGCGATGTCAACGGGAACAAGGAGCTGGACAAGGAAGATACTTTGCTGGGTCTGATGGAAGAGATGGAGGCAGGCTTCTATGAAATGAAGGACGTAGAATTCGGTGGTGTGCTGGTTCGTGAGAAGACAGCGCCTGAAGGATTCTACCTGGACGAAAATGTTTACTATGTCTCCATTGAGTCTGACGGCGAAACCTATACAGTAGAGAACAAGGCTGGCGTGGGTTTTATTAACCAGGCCCACCGTGGAAATCTGAAGATCATCAAGACCAGCAGCGACGGGAAGCTGGAGGGCTTCACGTTCCGCATCTCCGGCGAGGACTATGACCGCACCTTCACCACGGGCAGCGATGGTATCATCTTCATAGAGAACCTTCGCGTGGGCAAATATACCGTAACCGAGCTTGATGACGAGATGAGCGAAGGCTACAGGCGCCCGGATCCCGTAACCGTCGAACTGGTTACCGACGAGACTCTGACAGTCAATGTCCATAATGAAAAGGTCACTGTGGATGTGCCCAAGACCGGCGATGATTCGAATCTGTGGATTTGGGGCAGCCTGCTTGGCCTGAGCGCGCTCGGTGCTGGTGCGCTTGTCTTTGTGGATTACAAGAGACGGAAACGTATTGTCAAGAAGTAAGGTCAACAGCCGGACAGAATTTTTCTGTCCGGCTGTCTTCTTTTGCCGAAACGTCGCGAATAATACATAAATTAGTCGGAGATTCTGAATGATTTAACATTTTCTTGGTTGACTTTCTGTTTTGCGCGGCATATACTGTGAACAGAATCAGAAGAACAAGAAAAGGTTGGTGATGAGGATGAAACGATTTGCAATGCAGAAGCTGCTGGACTGGAAGGAAGATCCCCATCGGCTGCCGCTGATTATTCGCGGTGCCAGACAGGTCGGAAAAACCTGGCTGATGAAGGAATTCGGAAGACTCTACTTTGAAAAGTGTGCCTATATCAATTTTGACAGAAACAAGCGTATGGAGCAGTTGTTCTCCGGTGATTTCAGTGTGGATCGGATTCTGGCTGGTCTTGCTATTGAAAGCGGCGTGGAGATTGAACCGGAGAATACCCTGATCATCCTGGATGAAATCCAGGAGGTTCCTCCGGCTCTGCAAAGCCTCAAGTATTTCTGTGAGGATGAAAGGCACAGCTACTATATTGTTGCTGCCGGCTCTTTGCTTGGCATCGCCATGCATCAGGGGACATCCTTCCCAGTTGGTAAGGTGGACAGTACGGAGCTATATCCGCTGTCTTTTTCGGAGTTCCTTGATGCAACAGGAAACAGCTCTCTTCTGAATCTGCTTCAGCAAAAGGACTTTGCCATGATCACAGCATTTAAGGACAAGTATATCGACCTTCTCAAAACCTATTACTATGTTGGCGGAATGCCGGCGGCAGTCAATGCCTATGCAGAAAGCGGGAATCTCAAAACTGTCCGGCGCATTCAAAAGCGCCTGATCTCGGATTACGAACAGGATTTCTCCAAACACGCTCCCACAGCCGTGATCCCGCGGATTCAGATGGTCTGGGACGGTATTCCCTCCCAGTTGGCAAAAGAAAACAAAAAGTTTATTTACAGCGTACTCCGCGAGGGTGCGCGAGCCAAGGATTTTGAGCTTGCCATCCAATGGCTTACGGATTGCGGCCTGTGCCATAAGGTTGGACGTGTGACCAAGGGAGGGATTCCTCTTAAAGCATATCAGGATATTCCGGCGTTTAAGCTCTATCTGGTAGATGTGGGGTTGCTTGCAGCCATGACCGATCTGGATGCCAAAACGCTGCTGATGGGAAATGCCATCTTCACGGAATTCAAAGGAGCGCTGACGGAGCAGTATATCTGCCAGCAATTGTACGCGGAGCTGGATATGGTTCCCTACTACTGGTCAGCGGAGGCATCCTCCGGTGAAGTTGATTTCGTTCTGCAGTATCGGGGGCAGGTCGTTCCGCTTGAAGTCAAAGCAGAAGAAAACCTGAATGCCAAAAGCCTCAAGAGCTTTGTCAACACATACCAGCTTGCATACGGTGTCCGGACCTCAATGTCGGATTATCGGGAACAGGAGAAACTGGTCAATCTGCCGTTGTATGCGATTTCCTTGCTATGGGAAGTCTGCGATAAGATGAATGAAGCATAAGAATAGAAAGAGCAGGAGCCTACTTCATTGAAGGTTCCTGCTCTTTCTGATTGGAGGTTATTTATGACTAAGATACACAAAACGAAAAGTACTTTGGTGATGAGCGTAATCATTATGCTCCTCTTGCTTTTACCTCAGACTGCGTATGCAGCCGATGGTACCGACGGGACAGAAATGCAGGTTCTGCAGCCGCAACAGTTAGAGATCCAGCTTGGCTCAAACTGGGCTGGCGTGGAGTTCCAACTGAAGACAGATGCCGGCCTGTACCCCGGCACCATTTCGGTCGGTGAGGATGGTGTTCTTCGGCTGGAGATTGGCGGCAGCTCCACCTACACCCTGACCTGTCTCAACTCCAGTGCACCAGTGCCTGATGTTGCGCAAGCTCCTGCCCCGGGGGAAGCGGACTCGAAAGATATCACTTCATCTGCCCCGGAAACTGAATCGGAAGGTGGCGCGGAACAGCTTTCTTCGTCCACAGAAAAATCCACTAACGAGGATGCAACGAACACTATCGCAGGCATTCCTGTTCTGCATATCGCATTGTTCGGTGGTGGTTTGCTGATTGCTGTTGCAGCACTGATCGGGATGCGTATATCATCCCGACGCCATGCAGTGGATGCAGATTACGATGAAGAAGAATAATTCACCAGACTGAAAACAAAAGCAGGGGAAGAAACTAATCGTATATTTAATCCGAAAATATTTTCAAAAATATATACGATAGGTATTGACTTTCTTGAAAGCCTCTGCTATACTGTAAGCGTGGCAGGGGCTTGCGCAGGCTTTCGGTACTTCGGAAGAGCTCCCGGAGTCAGACGTATTCCAAGGGGGATACGGAACCGTTACGGAGTCGCGCACTGAGCGATTCCACAATCGCAAGCCATCTCGAATTATATAGGCCGGAAGGCTGCTTAAATAACGTACAGAGTCAACGCTGGATGAGACAAAAAAACTCCAGCACTTGGCTCTGTATTGTTTTTTTGCAGATCTTCCGGCCTTTTCTTTTCCAACGGAGGTGAACAATCATGAAAAACAAAAAGAAAAAACGAAAGGGATTTAATGCAAGTGCAATGCGGTGCCCCTATTGTGGTGCATCCGTGGTTTATCGCAGTGCGGATGGGATATATCAGAACAATGACAAGGGCGCTATGCTTTATGTCTGTTCGCACTATCCAGCGTGCGACGCCTATGTGCGTGTCCATGCCGGCACGAAACTGCCGGTTGGAAGTATGGCAAACCGAGAGCTGCGTGCTCTGCGGAGAACAGCACATTTCTATTTCGACCAGATGTATCAGCGTGGCCTGATGACAAAACAGGAGGCATACCAGTGGATGGCCAATTTGATCGGTGCCCCTCTCTCTCAGGCACATATCGGTTATCTGCGCGAGTATTACTGTACCCAGGTTATCGAGGAGAGCAAGAAATATCTGGTTCGCTGCCATGTGGATCCTGACCAGCACTTATTTCGCTGCCAGAAAGGAGGCGCCATTGCATCATGACGTTGACAACAGAACAGCAAAAGAAAGTGGAGGAAAATCTGGGGCTGGTGGGCAAGGTCATCAAAGATAAGGTCCATGGTCTGACCTCGGTCAGTATCTACACCTATGACGATCTTTTTCAGATCGGGTGCATTGGTCTGTGTAAGGCAGCTGCAACGGACAATGGCGGAACATTTTCCACCTATGCTTACAGACTTATATGGAATGAGATCTGTGACGCTTTGATCAAGGCAACGCGAATATCCTGTCGTGAGGATACAATGGATCCGCAGGAAGGTATGCTCTCTTATTTTTCAGGACCGAGTGCGCCATCCATTGATATGAGTCTGAACCCTATTCTTGCAAAGATTGAAGAACAGGCCAACGGGATTGAGGCCAAGGGAATTCGAGCGCTAAGGTTGTCTCTGGCCGGGTACAGCAGTCAGGAGATCGGCCAAATGCTGAACGCGCAGCCTGGAGCTGTGCGTATGTGGATGACAAAAGCCCGGAGGTACCTCCAAAAGCGGACCGAACTCCTCCTGATGATAGACAATATTGAATAATTGAATAGGAAAGGACTGACTCCGTTGCGGGTCAAGCGAACGCGCAGCGGAGCCAGTATGTTTATGATGAAAAAACGAAAAGATTTCAGGTGGCTGGCTGTGCCGGCTGCGACTACAACTGCCGTATTCCTTCTGCTGCGTTTCATCTTCCTGATCGGATATGTCCCTACGGAGTCTATGGAACCGACGCTACATCAGGGCTGCTATATTCTCGGTATCCGGTGCTGCGGAGATTTGGAGACTGGGGACATTGCAATTTTTGAGCACAACGGAAGACTGCTTGTCAAGCGAATAGCCGCAGTCGGTGGAGAGGCCATTGTACATGCCGGACAGGAGTTGATCGTTCCAAACGGCTGCTATTATATGCTCGGTGATAATGCATTGAACTCCTTCGATTCCAGGTACTGGGATGACCCCTTCATTCCGCAAGGGCGCATTAAAGCAAAGCTCATTCTCCCATCGAAGCTGTAAGATCCCGGTACTTTGGGTGCATTCGTTTTGAACCGTATCCAATTATTACGGACACTTTTAGAAAACAGTCAATACAAAAAGAGCTTCCCGAATACTCGGCAAGCTCTTTTGATCGCGGTCAGAATCAAGGATATTTCTCTCAGTGTTTTTCGCAGAGTTCCCAACTCTATTCTTGAGCGTGAAAAAGCCCTGAAACAACTGTACCTTTGCGTGCTTTGTGACGGAATTTTTGACGGCGTTTGTCACCCGGCGAAGCACATCAGCTTGTTCATATTGCTACGCTTGAGTTCCATAGACGAATGCACATATCGTTCCAGTGTCACGGTCGGACTGGAATGACCTAAGGCAACACCGCAGAACACGCAAAAGGAAAGGCCCTGCGGGAAGATTCCACCCGGC